>CAACVD010000880.1_pt1 | contig 13637 bp, 13 predicted proteins | sample 2381771 | NCBI WGS metagenome assembly CAACVD01 (sample SAMEA5211965, study PRJEB30684) | marine metagenome | biome: Marine; feature: Epipelagic; material: Water | collected 2015-10-15 | depth 15 m | reverse complement strand
GGTGACACTGTAAGTGAAATCATGGTAAGGGATGTTGCGATTGAACCAACCCCTTTTCTTGATGAGCGAATACAATATTTAGTTTGTGGCGTGGACACCCAAGATGACAGACTTGAATGTCATACTGTGGGGATTATGCCTGACTCTTGCACCACATCTGTGGATTATAGGATTATATATGGAGACCCTTCAACACCCCAAATCTGGAATGAATTGGATGAATATTTGCATGAAACTTGGGTCACAGAGGATGAAAGAGAGCTTGCAATCCGTTGCACTGCTATTGACTCTGGTGGGCATTACACTTCTGCCGTTTATGATTTTGTCAGAGTTAGAGAAGGCAGACGAATTTTTGCAATCAAGGGCATGGGAGGGGAAGGCAGAGCAGTGGTTTCCAGACCCACCAAAAACAACATTGGACGGATTAAACTTTTCACGTTAGGGGTGGATAATTTGAAGGCAACCATATTTTCCCGCCTAAAGATTACTGATGATTCACCAGGCAGAATTTACATTCCAAATAATAGGTCTGATGAATGGTTTGCCCAGCTTTGTGCAAGTGAAAAAATTGTTACAAAGTTTCACAAAGGGTTTCCCAAGAGAGAATTTGTCAAAACTAGGGCAAGAAATGAAGCTTTGGATACATTTGTTTATGCGCTAGGTGCTTCTGCAATATTGGGTTTGGACGCTGGGCGCATGGCGGCAAAGCAAAGTTTGCCTAAAAAGGCAAATAATAGTAAGATTTCAACTAATCGTGGTTCAAATTATCTGACAAACTGGTAAATACATGGCTAATTTATTTGATGCTGACAATGCACCACTTACTGAACCACAACAAATCGTGGTTGGTGATTTTGTTCAATGGAAACGCACTGATTTAGGTCAAGATTATCCTAACAACTTATTTACAGCACGTTATGTAAGTCGTGTTTCGACAGGTAACAACACTGAATTTACAATCAATGGGACTGCCAGTGGTAATGACTACATATTCACAATTTTATCTGCAACTTCTGCGTTATTTACCCCAGAAAATTATAATTGGCAGCTTGAAATTGAACGCAACAGCGATTCTGAACGCATCAATATTGAACGTGGTCATTGGGTTATATTAACTGACTTTGACAATAATGTTGATCCAAGGACTCACAACGAAATAATGATTACTAAAATTGAATCACTTTTAGAGGGAAAGGCTGATTCTGATGTAAGTAGTTATTCGATTGCTGGCAGATCATTAAATAAATTGACCCCCCAAGAATTAATAGAATGGCGGGACTATTACAAGCGTGAAGTGGCAAAAGACAAAAAGGCAGAAGATTTAAGATTTGGGCGCAAGACTAAATCAACAATATTGGCAAGGTTTTAATAATGGGCGTTTTTGATTTTTTGAAAAGGGACAAGAAACCCATAAGAAAAAGAATGTATGCTGGTGCTAACTCTGGCAGATTATTCTCTGATTTCTTTGCACCATCCAACACTGCTGATGGTGAGTTAAGATATTCATTGAAAACCCTTAGAAACAGGTCAAGGGATTTATATAGAAACAATAGCTATGCCAAAAGATATTTTCACGTTTTGGAAACAATGGTTGTTGGCGAAAAAGGTTTTACTGTTCAAGTCCGTGGGCGTGATGAAAATGGCGAACTGGATGCCCCTGGGAATAAGGTCATTGAAAATGCCTTTAAGAGGTGGTCAAAAATTGGCAACTGTGATGTCACAGGGCGCATGTCTTGGCTGGATGCCCAGCGTTTTGCCATCCAAAATCTTGCAAGAGATGGTGAAGTATTTATTCAAAAGGTGCGGGGCGGCAATTATCGTGATGGTTTTGCAATCCAGTTCATTGAGTCTGACCTGATTGACCATGAAAAAAATGACACAGCACCTAATGGAAATGAAATCCGCATGGGTGTTGAAGTTGATCAATACCAGAGACCGACAGCCTACTATGTTTTGACTGACCATCCTGACGACACATATTTCCCAGGACATCAAAACAATCGCAAGCACATTAGGATTCCTGCTGATGACATCATCCATGTTTATAAGCCAACCCGATCCTATCAAACCAGAGGTGAGCCATTTCTTGCACCTGTGATTGCAGATTTGAAAATGCTTCATGGGTTCTTGGAAGCAGAACTTATCTCAGCAAGGGCATCATCTGCGAAATTTGGTATAATCACCACACCAAGTGGGGAAGATTTTGTTGGGGATGCAGAAACAGATGAGGGTGTGCCAGTCATTGATTTCAGTCCTGGTTCTGTTCATCAGTTGCCCAAGGGTCATGAGTTTGACATTATTGATGTTCAACACCCCAATTCTGCATTTGATTCCTTTGTTCAAACAATCCTTAGAGGTGTGGCTTCAGGATTAAATGTTTCATATACATCTTTGGCAAATGACTTAAAGGGTGTTTCATATTCATCAATCCGACAAGGAACGATTGAAGAACGTGACCACATGAAAATGTTGCAGGGTTTTTTAATTCAGCATTTTTGTGAACCAATCTTTTTCAGTTGGCTAAAGTCTGCAATGGATTTTGGGGATATGCCCTTGCCTATATCAAAATTTGATAAGTTTGCAGACAATACACATTTCAGGGGCAGGGGTTTCAGTTGGGTTGACCCGCAAAGGGAAATATCTGCCAATGTTGCGGCACTGCAAAACGGGATGGTCAGCATGAATGACATTGCTGCCAACTATGGGCGGGATGTTGAAGAACTGTTTGAGCAAATTCAGTCAGATAAGAAAATGGCTGAAAGATATGGTCTCAAAATGGCCTTTGAACCATTTGGGGGCGGTCAGTCACCCTATGGCCCTTCTAAAATTGACCCTGAAGAATTAGGTGAAGACTGATGGCAACTGATTTCCCAACCAAGGGTGAAGATAAAAAAATATCATTAAGAAACTCAAATTATGATCGGTTTGATTTAGAGTTTGCCAAAAATATTGAAGAATTTAATCCTGAAATCTGGGAACTGGGTGGCAACATTCGTGGCAATGATGCATGGGAACTGGGGTTGATGGCAAGGGAAGGCAATGAAAGCCCTGAAGTCCTGGCTTGGATAAAAGAACGGGAAGCATGGTCTGCTAGGCACTTTGAGGACGGGTCACAGTTTCTGGATGGTAATTTAGAACCAGTCAAAAGTAATGTGGCTGGTGTTGTGGCACAAATGAAATGGCACACTGTCGGTGTCCTTGGTGAACAGCGCATGAAAGACGTTGTGCTGGAACTGATAAAAAAACTTGAAGGCAAGAAAGATGATGAACGTGCTTTTGGTGATTTATCTGATGCTGTTCAGACTGGAATCAGAAACATGGTCAATGAACATAATGAAGAAGTTGGCGATGATGAAACAAAAAGAACGAATGTCAGAACCTTGGCGCAGGTATTTGAAAGAGGTATCGGGGCATTTAAAACTTCACCAGCCAGCGTCCGTCCAGGGGTAACGTCACCTGAACAATGGGCGTATGCACGTTGCAGAAGTTTTCTTTTTGTTTTACGCAATGGTAGATTTCAGGGTGGCAAACATGACACAGATTTGTTACCATTAGGTCACCCCTTATCCACAAAGGAAAGAGATATGGAAGTTATTGAGCAAAGACACATAAAAAAAATAGAAGAAACAGAAAATGAAATTGTTGTCCATTTTTGGAAGGGCGGCATGGGACATGACTATGAGGGCATTGAAACAATGCCTGAAATGGAAACATCTGGAGCGCATTTAGATGAAGAAGAAGACATGGAAACCAACATGGCTCACAGTGATGATGAAAAAGAAGAAAAAGGAAGCCATTTGGAAGAAGAAAGAATTTCCAAAACAGAACTTACATTTCGTGCGGCTCACATTGATGAATCTCATTTTGATGAGAAAACCAGGCGGGTCAGAATGACAATCAGTTCTGAAGAACCTGTCGAAAGAGATTTTGGGCGTGAAGTCATTAGCCACAGGTCAGAACACATGGATTTGGAGTTTCTGAACAGTGGTCGTGCGCCTCTGCTATTTGGGCATGACACAGACAAAATTATTGGTGTCATTGAAACTGCTACACTTGATGAAGCAGAGCGCAAAGTAAGAATTGTTGCTAGGTTCAGTTCTAGTGACTTTGGAAGCACTGTTTTTAATGATGTCAGGGATGGCATAATTAAAAATGTGTCCGTGGGCTATAAAATCACAGAGCGTGTGAAGGATGAGGATGATCCAGATGACGTTGTGCGAGTAGCAACACAACCACTTGAGGCATCTTTGGTGTCGCTGCCAGCAGATATGAGCAGTGAAGTCGGGGTGGCTCGATCTTTAACCTTCCAGAATGGAGATGATAAAATGGAAGATTTTGAAAAACGTGTTGCTGATGCAGTCGCAGAGCAACGCAAGAATGACAAGGAAATCCTTGACCTTGCATCCCGTCACAACAAGCGTGACTTGGGTGAAAAAGCTATCAGTGAAGGCATGAATGTTGACTCATTCCGTGCGGCACTGTTGAAGGAAATCGAAAATAAGCCTTTGGACAACAACCCTTCACATCTGGATGCACCAGAAAAGGAAGTCCGTGGGTTTACAATCGGTGGTGCAATTAAAGACATCACTGAAAATGGTCGTTTGACTGGTCTCAATGCTGAAATTCAACAGCAACTTTCCCGTCAACATGGCAAGTCTGTCGATGCAAATGCATTCCATGTGCCTGGCTTTGCTTGGCGGGCGGGTGCTTTGTCAACTGCTGCAACAGGTGCGGTTGGTGACGAAAATGTTTCAGATAGCTTTGTCCAGACAACAGTTATGACAGACCAGTTTATTGAAGCACTGCGTCCACATATGGTTCTTCAAGACCTTGGCGCAACATTCATGACTGGCCTGACAGGTCGTGTACAGATGCCACGTTTCTCTGCTGGTGCTAATGCCGCATTTGTGGAAGAACTTGGTGATGTCGCTGACCAGTCTCAAACTGATGCCGCAGTTACACTCACCCCACGCACTATTGGGGCGTTTGTTGATGTGTCACGTTTGATGTCCTTGGAAGTCCCAGCTATTGACCAAATCGTCCGTAATGACTTGCTTGCTTCTGTTGCCAACAAAATTGAAGAAGCTGCAATTCAAGGTTCTGGTTCTTCAGGAAACCCAACAGGTATTCTGAACACATCAGGAATCAATAACCTTGACGTTTCATCAGGCACAGATGTTGCCGCACTGACTTGGCAGGACATTATTGACCTTGTGAAATTGGTGGAAGAAGACAATGGCGTTGTCAATGCAAACGCACTTGGCTTCCTGACAAACGCAAAAGTTAAGTCAAAACTGGCTTCAACTGTCCGTGTTGCGTCAACTGACAGCGTGTTCTTGCTGAATGACCCTTGGGACAATATGTATGGATACCCAATCGCATTCACAACCAATGTCCCATCAAACCTGAACCCTGGTGATGGTGGAACTGATGGTTCTGCGCTTATCTTTGGTGACTTCTCACAACTGATGATTGGCACATTCTTTGGTGGCCCAGTTGTTGAAGTGGATACTGCCGCTGGCTTCTTGGCTGGTTCACGCAGAATCCGTATTTTGCAAGAAGTTGATGTTGCGGTCCGTAACCCACTCAGCTTTGCAATCACTGATGAAGTGTCAACTGCTTAACACTCTAACCTTGGGGGACTGGGAAACCAGTCCCCTTTTTAGGGCTAATTATGAAAATTGAAATCACACAAAAATGCTTTATTGGCACTGGCGAGAACCTGAACAAAGGTGACATTGTTGATGTGCCAGATGCAAAAGCTGAAAAACTAATTGCTAATGGCTTTGCCAAAAAGAAAACAAGTAAAAAAGTCACACGAGATATTAAACAAGTTGAAACACCTGAATCAGAAATGAATGAATAATGCCTGCTGAAAGCGCAACAGATAGGGCGATATTTTTTGATGTTGATGATTTTGGTGTTGCTGCCACATTCACACCTGATGGTGGCGCATCTTCAACTGTGAATGGTATTTTTGACAAAGACTTTGTTGCTGTGGATGCTGGTGGCAGTGTTGCTGTTGCACTGGAAGAACCCAGGTTTGTTTGCAGGACATCAGACGTTTCCACTGCTTCAGATGGTGATGCCTTGGTTGTCGATGGTAAAACCTACACAATCAGGGTTGTTGAAACCGATGGCACTGGCGTGACCACATTAGTTTTGGAAGAACAATAAAATGGCACATGTCAGAAAGCAAATCAGAGACAATATGACATCTGCCTTGACTGGTCTTGCAACCACAGGGTCAAACGCATTCCAAACAAGATTTTTCCCACTGGAAGAAAGCAAATTGCCAGCATTGTGCATTTATTCCCGATCAGAAGAAGCAGAATATGCAACCATCGGCACAAATCGGACTGTGATGCATGTGGTTGAATTTACTGTGGAGGCGTATGCTAAAGCCACATCAGGTGTGGAAGATACGATTGACACGATTGCTGTGGAAGTGGCAGAGGCATTAGCGACAGACGTAACACGGGGCGGGTTAGCAAAAGACACAAGGGTTGAAGGGTTTTCTGTCGATTTTAATGCTGATGGAGAGCAACCAGTCGGCATTGCTTCATTTACAGTTTTGGTTGATTATGTTACAGTTGAAAACGATTTGGAGACAGCACAATGAGTGTTAAAAGGATTAAAGTTTATGCCCCTGGTGGCGGGGAAATTGAAATTTTTGAAGATAAATTGCAAAACTTCAAAGATAAGGGCTGGTCTGAAAAACCACCCATCAAACCACAGTCTGCAAAGACTGTAAAAAGCAACATTGAAACTGACGAGGCTTAAAAATGGCAACTTTACAAGGTTCTGGTGGTGTTCTTCAAGCGGGTGGTAACACTGTTGCTGAAATTCGCACCTTTTCCATAGATGAAACGCAAGACACTATTGAAACAACTAGCATGGGCGATTCCAACAGGTCGTTTGTTGCTGGTCTTGGTTCATTCAGTGGTTCTGCTGATGTTTTCTTTGATGACACTGACACAACAGGTCAAGGCGCACTCACAGTGGGTGCTTCTTTGAGCCTGGATGTTGGGGTGGAAGGCAATTCTTCAGGCGATCATCGTCTAACAGGTAATATTATTGTAACTGGTAGAACAATATCTGCATCCTTTGATGGCATGATTGAAGCCACCATTTCTTTCACTGGAACAGGTGGTCTCACAGAAACCACTTTTGCATAAGGATTAAATTATGGCTGAAAAGAAATTGGCGGCTGCCAAAGCCATTCATGCGGCAGTTGAACATTTTAAGGCACAGGGTTTAAGAGAAATCACTGTGCCTGAATGGAATGACCTGACATTTTATGTCACCCCCTTCACATTGCAAGAGCAGGGCAAGTTGCAGTTTGAAATTAAAAATGGCAATGAAGCTGATGCACTTGCGGCAGTTGTGGTCATGAAGGCGATTGACCAGGAAGGCAACAAACTTTTTGACGTTGCTGATAAGCAGACCCTTAGAACCAAAGTCGATGCAACAGTTCTGGCGAGGGTTGCAAATGACATTATTGGTGAGCAAAGCACAGAGGTGCTGGAGGGAAACTAAAAGATTCGCCTGATAGACAATTCAAGTTTTATCTGGCTGAAAAACTTGGAATGACTGTTTGGGATTTAGAGTGTAATATGTCTGTGCAGGAATTTACTGAATGGGCGGCATATACTGAAATCCAAAATGCCAAGCAGAAAGAGGCAATGAAAAGTGGCAAGCGTTAAATTACCAATTATCATCACTGGCAAGGATCAGTCAGGTAAAGCCTTTAAGTCTATCAAAGCGAATCTGTCCACCACTTCAGGGGCGGTCAGTAACCTTACAAAATTGGTTGGTGTCTTGGGTGTCAGTTTTTCTGCTGGCGCAATAGGCAACAACCTGATCCGTGTAAATAAAGAATTTCAAAGCCTAAAGGCTTCATTGATTACCTTCACAGGGTCGATTGATAAAGCAGACAAGTCTTTTAAGATTTTGAAGGACTTTGCCGCAACCACCCCATTTCAGGTTCAGGATGTTGTGGGTGCGTTTAATATTCTTGTTGCCAGAGGTATTAAACCAAGTCAGGCACAGCTTGAATCGTTTGCTGATGTGGCTGGTGCAGTTGGTAAATCATTTGGTCAATTTGCTGAAGCTGTGGCAGATGCGGCAACTGGTGAATTTGAACGCCTTAAAGAGTTTGGCATAAAAGCCAGCAAGGAAAATGGCAAGGTTGCCCTGTCTTTTGATGATTTAAGATTGGAAGTCAATGACAGTGCGTCAGATATTACTAAAGCACTTGAAGAAATAGCCAAACAAAAGTTTGCTGGCGGTGCGGCAAGGCAAGCGGCAACCCTTGGTGGTGCTTTTTCCAACCTTAAAGATGCAACAGATGACTTCTTATTTACTATTGGTGAAGGTGGTCTTTCTGCTGAAATTTCAAGGGTGGTAAAGAAGTTTACTGAATTTATTAGGTCAAACAGGTCTGCCGCAAAATCAATCTCTGACACATTATTCAAAGCAATCCGTATTGCATTAAATGCGGTTGGCATTTTGGCAGAAAACATTGACCTTCTTAAAAAGATTTTATTGGCGGCATTTTCTGCACTGGTAATCAGAAAAATAACAGTGATGGTTTCTGCATTCATCACCTTGAGTAAAACAATCGCTGCATCAACTATCACTGTGGGTGCTTTCAAGACAATTATGATTGCTTTGAAAAACCCACTTAAAACGCTGGCATTTGGTGTGGCTGGTGCGGCAGTTGCCTTCACTGGTCTTGGCAAAAATATTGTTGAAAGTGTTAAAGAAAATGAATCACTCAAAAAGATTATTGGTGCTGTTGAGGATCAATTCTCTGGTTTGACTGCTGGTCTGGATGATAATGCAGAAGCTATGAAAAATCTGGAAAATCAGGCGGCAGCCCTTGATGAAGCTGGCGGCAAACTAGAAAACACTTATGGCGATTTGACAAAGACGATAGAAAAGCAGCGTGAAGAATTTAAGCTAAATAATGAAGAATTTTTTGAGACAGAAAATCGGCTTGCTGAATTAACTGAAACACAGACCAAGTTTGATAAAGCCCTTGCAAATGGCGTTATAAGCCAGGAGGAATTTGCCAAAGCAACCAAACAAATTCAGGGTGAAATTATTGACTTGAATGCAGAGCAAAATAAAACATTTTCTTCTGGCGCAATCAAGGGGGTCAAAGATTATTATAACTCTATTTCTGACAATGCCAAAAATGCCACTGAGTTCACGGGTAAAGCATTTTCTAAATTAACAGACACATTGTCCGACTTTTTCCAATCTGGAAAACTTAATTTTGGTGGGTTTATCGATGTTATTAAAAAGGGTCTGGCTGACTTAGCAGCAAAGGCTTTAGTATCAACAGGCATCAAGTTTCTTGGTGAAATCTTTCCGTCCATTGAATTTGCAGATGGTGGTTCTGTCCAAAGAACAAGAAAGTTTGCAAGTGGCGGCAGAGTAACTGGGCCAGGTGGCCCAAGGGATGATGCAATTCTGGCAAGACTTTCTGCTGGTGAGTTTGTTGTGCAAGCTGGTGCAGTTTCTAAATTTGGTACAGGATTCTTTGAAGACTTAAATGAAGGGGTGATTCCAAAAGATATTGCAGAAAAGTCAATTCCTGGTTTTGGGCTTGGTGGTTTTTTTAAGAAAATTTTAAGTCCAGTGAAAAAGCTGTTAAAGGGGGTTTCATCAGTTTTCAAATCAGTCACTAAAGTTGTCGGTAAGATTGTTGGTAGTGTTGCTGATAGTGTAAAGGCAACTATTAAAGGCATCTTGGAAGGTGACCCTGCAACAATAGCAAGTCTTGCATTTTCTGCACTTCTGCCTGGTGTTGGTGGCGCAATAACTAAAAACTTGGGCGCAGGTCAAGGATTTATCAAGTCAGTCACAGGGGGTATTTCTAAATCTTTTGGTGCTGGCATTGCAGGGTCTGCGAGTCTTACTTCCATTGCAAAAGATGTTGGAATAAAATTAGCAACAAACAGTTTACAAGATGGCTTATCAAATAGAATTTCAGAAGACATTTTGGGTGTTAAGTCTGATTTGGGTAAAGGGAAACGTGCTTTTGGTAAAAATCAATCAGACAGTTTTTTCAGATTAGTAGAAGAATCAGCCCCATTTTTATCAAGACAAACTGGGGGTGCAGTTGGTGCAGGTCAGGCTTTCCGTGTTGGAGAGCAAGGAAGTGAGATATTTTTACCCCAGCGTAATGGTAGTGTGCTTCCAATCAAACAGGGTGGCAGTGACCTTGTGGGTTCAGTCAATCAAGTGCGTGATGAAATCAAAGACCTTAAAAAGCAAATCACAAGGCTTTTGGCGGCACAACAGCTTGCGGGTGTTAGGACATGAGTGTTGCAACAACACTGGCTGAATTAGTTGCCAAGCAGGACGCAAACAAAAAATATTTGGTGACACTCAATGGCTATCATCTAACAAATACAACAGAAGACACGTTTTTTTTCAGTGGTGAGGGTTTTACTACTGAACCAACTGACAGCCCTGCCAATACATATTTTGAACCAAGATTGGTTGAACCTTTAAGTTTTTCAAGGTCGATGTTTGCAGAAACTAAGCTGGGCGGATTCTCTATCCCTGGCTTTGGGCAAATCGTATTGACAAATGCAGATGGTGGCTTGGATACCTTTACCAACTACGCATGGGACGGGCGTGAAGTAGAAGTGAAGGTGGGGGAATCTGGTGCAAGTTTTTCCAACTATTTCACGATTTTCAAAGGTGAGGCAAAGCAAATTGAATTTAATGATTTGTTTGTGAATGTCTTAATCAAAGACAACCAAAATGACTTCACTGTGCAAATGCAGCCCAACCTTTATTCTGGTGCTGGTGGGGTCAATGGCAATGATGACATCAAGGGACAACCTATCCCGCTTTGCTTTGGGCAGGTAAGAAACATAACACCTGTTTTGGTTGACCCAGCAAACAGGATTTACCAGGTGCATGATGGTGAGATAAATGCCATTGATGATGTCTTTGAAGGTGGTGTTGCGCTAACCCTGACAACTGACTACACAGTTGACCTTGCGAATGGCAGATTCACACTTGTCGCAGACCCAACAAATTTAATCACAGCTGATGTGAAGGGTGCAGAACCATCAAGCACATATATAAACAAGCTGGGGGATATTATTAAAGAAGTTGTGATTACTCATGGGGGCATTGCCAGTGTGAATGTTGATAACACCTTAATCACTGCATTGAATACAGATACATCCAATCGGGTTGCTGGAATTTATATCAAAGAACCAACCACAGTCATTGAAGTCTTGGATCAGTTGGCTAATTCTGCGGGTGCTTTTTTTGGCTTTGATAGAAGTGGGACATTTGAGGTTGCACAAATTAAATTGGCAACTGGCACAGCAGATGAAGAATTTGACCGATCGAATATCATAAGCCTTGAAAGACTTGCACCATCTGTCCCAAATTATCGTATCAGGGTTGGTTATGAAAAAAATTATACAGTGATGACAAATTCTGATTTTGCCAGTGGAATCACCAATGCAAGACGTATGGAACTAACTAGAGAATTTGCCTATGAAACAGCAACGGGGTCGGGGGTGCAGACTGCCTATCCAAACAGCCAGGAACTTATTGTTGACACATTATTTGACAGTAATGCCCACGCAAGTGCTGAAGCGTCCCGATTATCCACCTTGTATGGTTCACAGCGTGATTTTTATAGGGTGCGGGTGAAGATTCAGCCATATACGTTAAAACTCAATGATGTGGTGAAAATAACATTTCCCCGTTATAATCTAACATCTGGAAAATTATTCAGGGTGATTTCATTGATTGAGGATGCACAGGTCAATGAGGTAGAACTGGAACTTTGGGGCTGATATGTCTAATATTTTAATAACATCAACAAACAGGGTGGATGATGCAACAAGCATAACAGCAGATGATGAAGTTGCTGGGCTGCCGATTGCAAACGTGCAGGATAGACAAATAACAAAAGTCTTCCGCAACACCCAAAACACAGCCCAAATTGATGTGAATTTTGGTCAGGGCAGGGTCATTGATGTGGTTGCGGTAATCAGGCACAACATGACGCAGACATCAAAAATAAGGGTCAGGCTGTCAACTGTGTCCGATTTCAGCACAACTGTTTATGATTCTGGAACTGTGAACGCATGGCCTGTGGTTGAAGAATTTGGTGCATTGCCCTGGGGGGTGTTTAACTGGGGTGGCTTTATTTCCACAACAGAAGCGGTGGACTATACAATCAGCAGTTTTGCCTTGCCAACAACATCTGTGGTGGCTCAATATCTGCGAATTGACTTAACAGATACAGACAGCACAGATGGTTATATTCAAGTCGGGCGCATCATTGCAGCCCCAGCGTATAGACCTTCAATAAACATGGCTTTTGGTGTTGAGTTTGAATTTGTTGATGAAAGCAGGGTCACAAAGTCAAGAGGTGGGCAGACATTCATTGATGAAGTTGAGCGATTTAGGCGAATGAGATTTGAACTGCTGAACATCCCAGAAAATGAAATATTTTCAAATGTATTCAATAGCATTGATAGAAGGCGGGGTATTGTTGAAGATTTGTTGGTCATACCCCAGCCTGACGACAATACGACATGGATAACGCAAAATATTTATGGTAGATTAACAACGACAAACCCCATTACAAACACTCAGCTTGAACGATATGGGCGGTTAATAGAAATTGAGGAACTGATTTAATGGCTTTTCCAGTAACACTTAATGGTAGAACCTACACCCTGGCAGATTTCAGTGGGACAGCTTATGTTGATGGCTTCCCAGATGCACTTGAAGATTTTGTTACCCATGCAGGAAATACTTATCTGACAACATCCACAACAAGCACAACCCTGGGGACGGGTTCAAAAACATTCACTGTGGCAGATAGTGGCAAGCCTTATGCATCTGGCACACCCCTTAGAATATCATCATCTGCTGATGAAACAGATTTTATGGATGGTCTTGTTACCAGTTATTCTGGCACAACATTGACTGTTAATGTGGTTGGGTTTTCTGGAAGTGGGACGCTGGCTTCATGGAATATCAACATTGGCGGTGGGCCGATCACTGTTTCTGGCACATTACCAATCAACCAGGGCGGCACAGGGGCAACAACAGCAAGTGCGGCAGCGTCTGCACTTGGGGTTGGCACAGAGGACAGTCCGACATTCACAGGTCTGACAGTCACTGGCACTGCAAATTTCTCTGACATTGATTTAAGCAATGTGGGTGACATTGCCCTTGATAGCATTTCATCTGACAGCGGTGGTGCAATTCAAGTGACCCTGGGGACGGATGCGGGGGATGATTTTAAGGTCAACAACGGATCAGATGTTTTACTTGTTGAGGGTGACACATCTGCTGTGACTATTGCTGGCGAACTGACAGTTAAAGACATAGTTATGTCAGATGCTGATACGCCAAAAATAACAATGACGGACACAACCAATACGCTTACCACATTTATTCAGAGTGGAAATTCTTCTAGTATTATTGGAACATCAACATCACACCCGTTTTCTCTTCAAACAAACAGCACCGATGCTATTTATGTTGACACAAGTCAGAATGTTGGGATTGGGACGAGTTTGCCAGCTACATATGGAGTAGATAACGCTGAAGATTTAGTTATAGGTCAGGGTGAT
>CAACVD010000786.1_pt1 | contig 13638 bp, 7 predicted proteins | sample 2381771 | NCBI WGS metagenome assembly CAACVD01 (sample SAMEA5211965, study PRJEB30684) | marine metagenome | biome: Marine; feature: Epipelagic; material: Water | collected 2015-10-15 | depth 15 m | reverse complement strand
TGGGCTATACAAAATGCTTTAGTTGGAGTTATGAACCAAACGGAACTTTTATTAGATTTCTTTGGAGGTAAAGGAACAGGTACTAAGATATTTAACACATTAGGTGGAGTATTTAAAAAAACAGGCGGAAAACTTGCAGGGATGTTTAGCGAAGAAAAGAGTGTTTCACGCATAAGAGAGATGGAGAGAAGTATAGGTATTGGAAAAGTTATTCAAGATACAGATAATATATTTGATGGCAAAAGATTAAAAACTTCGGACCTAAGACAGTTACCTCCTGAATTTCTATCTAGATTAGAAAGTTACAAAGAAATGGGTCTGGCGGAAGATGAAGATTTACTTAAAATGGTTCACGAATATATAGCAACAGAATTAGCAAACAAACCTAAAAAAACTAACAAAGAAAAAATACAAGAACAAAGAGAAAAAATAAAAGAAAAATGGGGTAAGTTTTCAGATAAAGTAAATAAAAAATTAAAAAAATTTAATGATTGGCGTTCTAAATTTAACTTTAGGGCAGCAGGTAGAGTATTTTTAAGGGTGATGGGAATCTTAATTAAATTCGCAGTAGCGTTCTTTTTATTAGTATTTATATTTAAGGCTCTTAAATTAGATAAAGTATTGAAGGGAATTTGGGACACAATTGTTATTATGGTTAAAGCAGTAATATATGGTGTCGGTAAAGTCATAGAAGGTGTCGGTAATATTATTGGTGGTATTATAGACGTATACAATTCAATAGAATCTATTATTGAAGAGGGTAATTTTGCTCCATTATTTGAGGCACTTTGGCGAATAGGTAAAGGTGTATTACAAGTAGTGCTTGGTGTAGTTTGGACTATACTAGGACCATATTTCGAATATATTTTTGGATTCTTTAAGTATATTCTTTTTGGGTGGTTAACTAGTTTCTATACAGATAGTATGGAAACAGGTCAAAAATTACTTAGTACTTTAACTCTAATAGCAACAATGATTGGTGTTATTTATACTTTTATTGCTATGCCTTTTGGTTTAGCAGCAATATTAGTTGCAGCAGTTGTTGCCGCAATAGGTTTATTCGCTCAACATTTAATAAGAGGTGGAATGGCTACCGGTGGTATTGCTTCAGGTGGTCTTACATTAGTGGGCGAAAGAGGCCCAGAGTTAGTAAACCTACCTTCGGGTTCAAGAGTTTATAATAATAATGAATCAAGACAACTAGCAACCGGAATGACTAATAACATCACCGTAAATGTTCAAGGTAGAATCGGTGCATCTGATGCAGAACTTAGAGAAATAGCACAAAAGGTCGGTAGAATGATTAATCTAGAACTTAATAGAACAACAAGTACGAGAACGAGGGGAGCATAATGGCGGAAACAGCAGTATCAAATGTATCAGGTAAAGAGATTACAGTAAGTAGCACATCAGGTTTTATGGTAGGTTCCTTAGTTAGATTCGTTAACGATACTGTTGGAAATACATTAACGTATAGAATTACAAATATTGTATCTACTACTATTACTGTTGATACTAGTTTAACTACCGATAGTTCTGCTAGTAATTTATTCTTAGTTGATTATGTGTTATTTAGCACTAATGCTATTATTGGTAATGAACAACACAACCAAGATACTACTTTGCGAACAAATGTTTTCTTAGAGTTTGCATCTAGAAATACCGGAGATGTAGAGGGACAAACTCCTTCTAGTAATAGAGTTATGTTGTTAATGGATACGTTTAGTATTCAGGTTAATAAAACATCTCCTACTATTGATTTATATGGTTCTGCTTTACTTACAGGTGAATCAAGAACTATTACTTTTGACTTAGCCGCCAGTAGAAAAGCGTTTAGTGGTGGTGGTATTATTATGGAACAACATATTACTAGACAATATGAAAAAGATGTAAATGATGACTATATTGCAGATGCTGACCCTGCTAGTGGTGGAGCAACAGTAACTAGATTAATGACGGCATATGAAATTGCTCAATGGTTACAATCATCTTTAGATTCTTCACCTAGACAAAAATACCAACATTTGAATAGGTTGGGTTTTCTAATACCTAGCCGTGTTGGATATAATTACAATTATCACAATTCACAAACTGAAACCGCTGATGTTCAGGATTTACCTCTAATTCCTTGGTCTTTTAAATCACGTAAGCCAGATAATATCGGGGCAAACTTCGGAACCTCAGAAGATTATTTTACTCCTGTATCTTCAACAAATCAAATGAGTCACCCAGTAGTTATTAGTTCATTTAATATTAATATAACTCCCGGACAACCATATGTTAATTTTGATTTTTCTGGTGAGTTTGTCTACGATATTATGGGAACAATGGGGGATGCCTTCTCAACAGATGCAACAGGAGCGACTGATTACTTGAGGGAGAATTCACCAATATGAATATTAGACCATATATCGGGGACCAATACGGACTACAATTTCCTGTATTTTGTGATGCCTATGTTGATGTTAATTATAACAATAATACAAGTTCAGAAAACATCGGCGTTTGGAATCACACTGGTAGTTTTACCCTACAAACATTAGTTACTCCTTATGATATTAACGGCTATGGTTCAACTCCAACCACTACTAATTCTGCAAATATTAATAATGATATGGGTAACCAAACAGTTAAACATACTATGCCTAGTAGGGCTGTAAGAACTAGTACTACTACACAAGACATTAGTTATATGCCTGTTGCTAATCGTCTAAATCATCGTATGGCTATATTTAGTTCAACAAATTTTAAATTATATTTAATAAATAATACTTCTACAAATGTAAATCAACCTGCAGAATATTATTTACAGGCTCAAATTACACTAGATAGTACAACTAATACTATTAATTCCAATTCAATTTTTATTCCTACATCTTCTCATGTTAGTGCTGTTGTCGCAGAAACAAGTTATTTATTTAAAAATAACCAACCGTATTTAATTGATAGCACTAAAGTAGTTGCTTCATCTTCTGCTAGTAATAGAATAACAGTAACATTTGATGGTGACTCTAAAACTAGATTTTACGTTGGGCAAAAACTATATCGAGAAGACGGAATACTATTAGGTATAATAGATACTATAACAGAAGTAGACACAAATAGTAGTGGTTCTGTTGATAGTGTAAGAATACAATTTACTGGAAATATGGATGTTTCAGGTTCATACACTATAGCAAGTAGTAGATTATACATGGAAATAGGACGGGAAGCAAAATACATTAAAGGGTGTAATATGTTAGGTTACTCATATAATGCCGATACCGCAACCCATTCTTTATTCTTAAACGGTGAAAGGTTAGCCACAACAAGTGTAAATAGTCCAACAACAGCATTTTCATTTGGAGAAGCAAATATTACTTTAGGTCAAGACACAACTGCTACTACTTTTCGCAATTCTCAGTTTTACGGAATATTACATGAACTTGCTGTGATGCGAGGTCACACGTCTAATATGTCTGATAGAATTAATTTATTACCTTCTTATTACAGTACATTGTTATACGTAGATTTTGAGGAGGCCGACTTATGACCTTACACGTATTAGACATTAATGGTGGAGCAGGTTCAAGTGTAGATTATACTGCTTCTGCACCTACGGGTGTTGGAGGTAATGCTTCGGTAAACCCTACTATTGTAGAATATAATACGAGTGGTTCTGAATTTACTGACCATATTAACTGTTTTGAAATACACAAAACAAGAAACAATCACGGTACATCTAACCCCGGGACACATATTACAAATAACTTATCTACGGCTAATTTTATGAACAGGGCTTTTCCTGCTCATCCAAATAATCATACTACATTTCTTGAAAACGTTCACGCTACTCCCGGATATAGAGTTAGGTCTTCAACAACTATTAGCCTTACTGCCGGTTATGACCACTTTGTATTACTTTACGCTGATGATGGAGATTTACACCATCTTGCAAAAATTACTGAATTAGTTACTTATGATACAGCGGGTGATGGTTTTGAATTTGAACCCCGTCTTAAACAAGATATACCAAAGGGAACTAAGTTTGAAGTATATCGAGGACCACAAACAACTAATACAAATGTAGTAGCAGTAGGATATGGACTAAGAGCCGGAACAAATACAGACAAACATAACCATATTGTGAATGTTAGTCGCAACACATTTTATTTCTACAACGATAGAATAGATAATGCTAACAATGATGAACTAGCACACAATACAAAATATGAAGTCAAAAAAAGTAGATACACAGGTAGTACTACCGTTACAACTAATTTTTGCTTCTTAACTACATTTCCTAATACAAAATTCGATTCCTCTAATTCAGTTACTGGTAGATTACTAGATAAAAGTAGATTTAGTCACAAGGTAAAAATTGTGGATAATTCTTTAATTAGAGATAGAGGGCAAACAGGCACATGGTATAATAACTATGCTGGTTCTGCTACAGGTAGTTATACGTTTAATGCTACTTCTTGGGACACATGTTATCTTAATGGGTCTAGAGAAACATATACTACAAGTAGCACTACCGCTACAGGAACAAAAAATGGTCCAGATAACTACGTAAGATATGTTACTTCCCCAGAACAATCTAGGAGATTTGATACATTAACTTCTGCAAATATTTCTAAAAGTATTAACGTTTCAGGTAATTATGCAGAAATTACATTAATGGATATGGAAAAAATACTAGACGAAAAAATAAAACTTAATGACGATATGAAGGTTAGAGTAGATGTAACTAAACAAAAGTTTGGTGGATTATATGATGTATTCTTACCGGGAGATGTTTATACTACTTCATCTGCTAGTGAATTAGAATTTAGACATTTAACTAAGTCACAAGATTTAACTAAAATATTAAGTGCTCCCGGAACATTAAGAATAGGAGATTATATTTACTCTATTAGTAGTATTGCTAGTAAATCTGGAGATTCGCAAGTAGTCACAGTACGTGGTAAAATATCCTCCGGTGATGTTTCTTATTATACTGGTGCTTCGTCGGGTGGAGGAAATACTACCTTAGATGCAGCAATACATGAAACTTTATCTGGGGTTAAAGCATACAGACGCGCATGGAATCCATCGCTAAAGAATCTAATGGTTAACTTTCCAATTGATACTGAAATTACTTCAGGAACATACGCTACTGCTGTAATTAAAAAGCACGATGCAACAATTACTAATTCACAATCAGATATGGCGAATATAGAAATAGAAGTATTTGATACACAATTCGGTGAAGGTAGGTTTACTATTACTGCTGCAGATAAACATAACTCCTATGCGGAGATTACAGATTATGCAGAAACATATTATCAGTTACCTGCTGACTATAGATTTAGCACTCCAAATGCAAACTTTGTAGCAAATATAATTGATTTAGTTAATTCGCCCGCGCAAGTAGTAAATGTGGTATTCGATGGTTCTGTAGAAGTTATCAATAGTAAAGTTGAAAATGGTATACTAAGTTATGAGGTTTCAGGCAGGGATGATTTAGGTAAACTACTATCTAAAATAAATAATAAAAAATATCTATATTCTGATGATTTCGTTTATTCTTCTGAACCTCCTTTGGGTACATGGATAAATACAAACTTTGGATATGTTCCGGGTTCTAATAATGCAGATATTTCTGAAACATCTTCCACCATTAGGGCTAAAGATGCTACAGGTAGTATTACAAAAGGCGACCTAATTTTCTATAGAGATAACTCAGGTAGCGGAGAAAATAGAATGATTTTCTTGGGTGTGGCTAATTCTGATAGAGCGCATATTGCTATAACCACAACTGGAACTTTTACTGCTAGCACTAATAGATTTACTTATGTTAGTGGAACAGATTTTAGTAGTTTAGAGGTTGGGATGACTGTAGCCATTACTAATGCAGTAGATAGTAGTAATAACGCCACTGTAACTATTAATGCTATTTCTGGTGCTACCGGATATTTAACATTAAGCGCAGTTTCGGCAGACGAAACAAATGATGAAATTACATTAACAGTGGTTAATCAGGCATTAACATATGCAGATAAATTAGCAGTAGATATGAATATTTCTGAAAACATTACTGCCGGTACCAATTTTACTTCAAGGTTAGCAGCAGATTTAGACAGTAATTCTAATAATATTTTATGGGCTTTACGTGGTAACTTTAGTTTAGGTAAATCTCTAATCTCCGACCCTACTGCTACTTCATTCCCATCAAACATTAGAGGTGGTATGGATAAAGGTGTTAACTTTATTACAGGAACCAATATTGATAGAATTACTGGCGCACATGTTAGTGATTTACCCGGTTCTAAGGGTTCGGGCTATACTGGTTCAGATGCCGTTAACTCACTGGGTTATTCTATATCTAACTCAGTAGAAATGGATGATAACCTATCACCCGAAGTATTTAGAATATACAATAGTGGGACAGATACAACGGCAGAAAATATTGCTACAGTTTCTTCAATGTCTGACTATGAAATTATAGATATGGAGAAAATAGATGACGATATGAACAAAGTCACAGTTGCACCTCTATTACCTGTAGTGTTAGGTAGAATAGATTATAACACTTCCACTGATAAAGGAATTACTGCTGCTGCTGGCGCATATACAGAAACCGTTGGAATTTATTTAGTAAATGTAAATGGTCTACCTCAAGGTGGTTTTATACATGTATTGAATTCTGAAACCATTAGTGGTAAACCTATTACTTTCATGGGTAGATTATTGAACGATACAAATACAAGTTCTCCCCAATCTTACTCTAATTTTATTCAAAGATACGGTCCTAGTATATATCGTTATGTGGATTTAGAAACTGGAAATCCCGGCGAAATATACTTCGATGATGAAATAGCAAATAGAGTTACAGGAACTGCTAAAACCACAGTTGTTGGATTCGTAGGAGTTCCAATATACAAAGATGATAAAGGTAGAATAATGGCCCACGCAACAGGTCTTAAAATTGGTGGATATGGTTCTAGTCAATATTACATTGATAACGATTTTGATAATGAAGCATCTTTGTCTTTCTATAAGGATGGACCTTTTGAAATGCGTGGACCTTTACCTGTATTGGGTAGTAACTTCTATGATACCACAATAGAACCTGCTGAATTAGGAAGTGGTGAAAGACGAGACACAAGTAATACAAGTAACGCCTGAAGTTGCGGGTAATTCAAAGAAATTATTTGCAGAATTTCTAACATCCAATAAAACAACTCTAGCAAACGACATACTTCCTTTACTACCAGTAGGACCAGAAACATAAACTGCACCTCCAAAGTTATATCCAAAACCCGGAGTTATTATTCTACCATTTGTAGGTGTTGTAACGTTATTAGCGTCTAAAGATAACATTTCTGCTGCTGCGTTTCCAGCGGCCATAGCCTTAAAAACTATTTTAAAATCTTCACTACCAGAAGAAACATCAGTTGTTACTGCTGCTATTGTAGCACCAATTTCATTATTTCCTGCTGATGTTTCTACTTCAAATTGAACCCCAACACCTAATCCGTTAGCAGGGGTTCCTGATGTAATTTCACTAACCTTCATAGGAAATACTACTGAGTTAGTAGAGGAATCACTAGATTGTATAACTGTTGTTCCAGCAGTAAAGGTTCCAGCAGGTACAGAAACTGCACCATCACCTTGTACTTTAAATTGTACTTGGTCTGCACTATCAACAACTTCAAAAGTATCGGCTGAAGCAGTTCCTGCTAATTTAACTTTAACATCACATGAACCTTCTGCTTGAATAGTAGCAACACCGGAAGCAGCAGTAATAGTAGCAGTTTTAGTGTACGTTCCAGAATTACTATATGCTATAGTAATCTCATCTTCACGTTTATCTGTACCGAAAAATTGAATATGTCTATTAGTTACATCATTATCTGAAGCAGCGAGTACTTGAATAAGGGCTACAGGAACATCACCTAAAGTTAGTTCTGGAACTAAGGCACTAGTACCACTTAATGTTCCTGCTCTAATTGCTAAAGTTCCGGAGTCGTCAGTAATAACTAACATATCATATCTATCAGATGAAGATTTATCGGTTAGGTTTACTGTTTTATTTGAAGAAATTGTAATTACCTTTCCATTTCTTTTGTAAACTAAGTTTGTAGTTGCACCATTAATAGTAAAGGTTGTATTGCTACCACCGTCTGTTTGTGCTAATGTTCCCATGCTAATTACATAGTTACCTTGACTTCTGGCCTCTAATGCCTTAACTATACCTGTGTGTATTTTATCGGTTTCGTCAATTAAACCATCAGTACCACCGGCGTCAGGGTCTTGTGCTAAAGTGCTAATTCTGTTTACGTAGTTAACCATTAAATCACATCCACTGTTACAACTAATTCTATTGTATCACTAGCGGTAAGCGGTCCAATTGCATTAAAAGGAACTCTGATGAGCATGTTAGCGGAAGCCAATGTAGCACTATCAAAAATACCTACCTCTCTTATTATCTCTCCTACATAGTCAGAGCCATTTAAAGTTATTGTAAAATCCAAAGACGTTAGACCCGTCTTATCTGTTGTTATGCTACCTGTGCTGTTATTAAAGTTAGTAGCATTAATAGGTGCATCTAAACTTGTAGCGTTAATTCCTGTAGTGTCTCCACCACGACCTACATTATAAAATAAGAATGTAGTTTGTATATAGTCCCTAAGCATTTCCATAGCCTTTTCTGTTATCATATTAAATCATACTCCCTGCGAGTTACCTTAGTAGTAGTTCCGCCTCCAGACCCACTTCCACTAAATCCAAATGTTGCACTAAAACCATACGTACTACCAAACCCAAATACACTTGAACTACCACCTGAACTAGTCACATCTGATATTTTAAGTTTAACCCCACGTACCCTTACTGATGCTTGACTCATTGTTCCTAAATCATCTGCTTCCTGTCTATTACCCCTTAGAGCAGCATCCGTCTTTTTGTTATTTGAAACCAATTCTGCAATACGGTTAGTTAGGTTTTTCGTATATACACCTGCGGTAATTTCTATTAACCCGTTACCTATCTCGTAATCAATTTCCAATACAACATAATCGTTTCTGGGTATCTTCTGGGATGGGTAACTAACTGTAATAATTTGCCCCGGTTTTAGGAATGGGCAAACCGTATATAGTGTAGTTAATTTAATTCCGTTATTTGCCTCTCTGTGTACTTTAAGTAATTTCTTTGCTTTACGGTATGCGGCCTCTTTTGTAATAATTGTTAAGTCGACTTCTTCTAATTGTTTTAATCCGTGTTCTTTAATACTACGACTATCTCTTACTGTTGATTTGACTCCGTTACCATATACAGTAATTTCGTTAAAGAAGTCATATAACGTATTATCTCTACTTATGTTAACTACCCTATTATATGTCGAATTCTCTGAAAAGACAATATCTGTATAATCTATAGTTTCTAGATTCTTTACAAGTTTAACTTCTTTACCGTCAACTATAACTCTTCTATCTTTTAGTCCAGCAACTAAGTTAGCAGCAGCAAACGAATCTAAACCTTGTACATCGAATGCTTCAAAGTATTTAGAAGCGTCAGTAGTTGTAGTATAGGTAATATCTGTTCTCTCGAATAAGTCATTAATTACCTGTTCAGCCTCATCTACTACGTGTAAGTTTACACCAATTGCGGCCCTATTGGTTCTAAAGGATGGTGGTCTAAATACATCTACAGTAAATGTCTCACCAACAGATACAACACCGTTCATCTTTTTCATCTCACCGAATAGTAGTTTTGGTTTGGTAGCGGTGTTAGTTACAGTCATAGTTGTAAGGTGTTTGTTGTGTCCATCTGTTAAGAACATATTGTATATTTGATTAGTTTTTAATCTACCATCTGCTCCTGTATCATGAACCATTTGTGATGGTGTTCTTACATCTGTATAACTTACACTACCTCTACCGTCTACTTCTACGAACATAAACATAGATAAAAGTCCTTCGTTATACATATCAGTAATATCATCTATTGGTCCATCATCGTGTAGTCCAAAGTTATCAATAGTAGAAAAGCAAGCATCGACATATGGAATTTTAGAATAATTCTTAGATAGGCAGTTTACTTTAATTTCATTAGGTGTAAAGTCATAGAACGTATCTTGGCTAATTCTCATTACTCGATAAAAACCAGTTAAGGCTAATGCGTCACCATGACTACCACTAATGTTATCAATATCAATAATATGTCTGTAATACTCATTGTTAGAAGATGTTTGTATTGCTCTGGCTATTCTATGATTCACTATCTTATGAATACTAGTAGGAATATTATTATGTATATTTCTATTACTGGTTGATACGCTGGTATCAAAATTAGTTCCCGCTTCACTAACAAGATAATTACCTGCTAAGTTAGGACAGAAATGAATCCATCTATTATGCATTTCAGTTTCATTAGCATGTTCTAATTTATGGGTATAATTAGTGCTATCGTTAGCATTGTATACATCAATTATTACTCTTCCTCGCATTTTACCATCTGCACTAGTATATACATACGCATCAACAATATCGGCTCCATCTGTATTTAATACAGGTTTATAGAATACTTCTGCTCCAGATACTTGTGTTTTAATCCTATTATTTTTATCAGCGTTAGTTCTACCATAATACAGGGAGTTTACCTTATTTGTTCCAACATCATTAGAATTACTCGCGTAACCGAGCAAGTTACCAGTATTAAGATTCATGGGTAGTTTATCTGTAATAGTAGTAGTGGAACCTTGTTTATAATATCTAAAAGTATAAGCAGCCAGATGAGAGGGTCCATATTGTGTCGTTAACCACCAACAATTAAGATTACCTCTATTAAGTCCTGCCCCTGCAATTGGGAAAGTCATACCGTTATTTACTCTAGTTGGTATAGCCCTTACAGCAGGTAATACAGGAGAAACAGCAGAACCGGTTTGTATAGAAACACTTCTACCTGTTCCGTTAGTATCACCTGAGTAATCTAATTCAGCAGGTGACCTACCATGTAGTAAATTATCTTTTAATGCTGATATAGCAACGGGAACAGATGCACTATCTGTAATAAGTGTATATACGTCAGTAGCCCCATAAATATCAGCATTACCTAGACCAGCCGTATATATGGGTTTTCCTTCAGCCAAGCCTCGCATTATTTGATTTTCTACGGAAAAGTAATCTTCGTCTTCTTTATCTACAATTGAATTAATAGTAATACCAAACACACTAGCACCCACACCCCAAGTTCTAGTTGCTAATTCTGTTTTTAGGAACTCATCTGCTATTGTAAAGTTACCCGCCTCTAAGTCATACATAGTAGGTATTTCATCATCATAATTAAATATAGGGTATTGTTTAGTAACTACTCCAATTAAGTTTTCTCTAGTTTTTGTACTACTACCAAATGAATTTCTAGTTCCCATTCTATCATCAAAGGCAAACTCTCTAGGAGTATGTAGTTTATGTTCACTACCTAAGTAGTTACTTGTAGCGTTATATGCAATTGTGATGTCTCTTGTGGATTCATCAACTAGATTTATTGAGTCGTCAGCCAAAGTAATAACATTTCCACTAACACTTTTAATTTCAAAATTACCATTGTTATTCGCATTTGCTGAACCTGCTATAGTTATCTCCCTACCCGGAGTTAAGTCAACAATACTGTTACCCGCTACTCTTGTTAGGGTTGAACCAGAATTAGCAAATGTTCCATTTATAGAAATAGTAATATTTGCTGTAGATGATACAGTTCCAAATATATCATTTATTTTATAATTAGTATCAATTAAATCATTAATTACTCTAGACGACCCACGATGTAGTGCGTAATTAATATTTCTAAATGGGGATATACCAAGCCCTATACCCGCACTATTATCTGTTCTAGTTATTGTAAACGTAACTTCATCATCAGTAGTTGTTCCAGCAATACCTGTACTAAAAGTTAATGTGGTTCCATCGTTTTCTGTTATTGTTTCAGTGGCGTTATTTGAACCATTACTAGAACCAGTAATTGCTACACTACCAACACCTAACCCTTTCATATCATCCCCACCTGTTCTAGTAAATGTATTAGCAGTAGCGTTAAAATTACCAATCACTGTATAACTAGTGGGTAGTGATAATAACAAAGGTTGGGCTATTTGGTTAGGTAAAATTTCATTATTCCAAGCAGCCCCATATGCTTTATCACTAAAATAATATGGTGAAATTAAATTACCTGTAATTAAATGTTTATTGAAATTTTTAATATCATTACTGAATGTATCTGAATGAGGTTCTAATTTTTTACTAAACCATTTAAATAATAATTCTCTACCATTAGTGTATGTTTGTATTGTTTGAACAAACGGGTTAAGTGAAGTGGCTCTAAGTAACTGTTCCTTTATTCCTATAGTTAATGTTGTACCTTGATATTTGGCTATAAGTCCCAAACTTGTTTTTGTATTACCGCTACGGTTGTAATCATATACTTCGATTGGTGCTAATTCTAAAATATCATCATGTTTAAATTCGCTCACCATGTAACCACTTACACCACTAGGACCCGCGACTAAATCAAGTATTACATGTGTGCTATCTACTTCGACAGTAGAAATAGTAGCATATTGTTCGCTTCTTTTGTTTCTAATAACTAATCCTCTTACTGCTCTAGAAGTCCCACTACTTTCTGTAGTAAAATCTGAATACTCATAGTTCCACTTAAATTGTACATCATATGATGCGGAACTTCCGGGCCATGTTCCATCCATAGTAAATTGTGTTAGATTACTAGTAGAAACACTTTGAACAACTCTACCACTATCTTGATAACCCGAACCAGTATCAGCCCAAACCGCCATACCTACATCAATACGTTGTGTTCCTAATGGACTTGAAGAATTAACTGTTACTGTAGTACCACCATTCGTAAAAACACAATTATATCCAGTAATTGTTCTTGCTTTAACAAATCTAATTTTTTCGTCATGTGCTCCCGGAACATGGGCAAATTGTTGTTTAAGATAATCTCTAGGTATTGCTAAATTAGTAGCGTTAGTAAGCGTAAGGTAAGAATCTTGACTAGTAGAAGTAACAGCAGCATAAGTTACTTGATTAGAACCATGTAACCCTCTATCTGCAAAAGTATCTTTATCCTTACCATCTAAAATATATGGGTATTGATTGTATGCAATACCTGAACTAGTAAAATCTTTGTATGAATCATTCTTATGAATATTCTCTATATCTACCGGATTAAAATGCCAGTCCATAGTCATTTCTACTAATCTAATAATACCAAATCTGTTAATATTATTCGACGTTGTGCTAGCACTACTAATAGGTCTTGCTACGAATTTTTCATCAGTTAATATATTAGTTTTTAATGCACCGCTATATTTTTGATGAGATTGACCGATTTCCCTTTCAGGCTTTCCTTTAAATATAATTGAATAATCAGTAAGATTTCTTTGTACTCCACCAATATGTGTTACTCTCTTTTTACTATCAGGTAATATATCCCCACTACATAATAAGAACATATTAGGAGTTTTAGGGTCTAATAATTCAAATGCTGTTTTATCATTATTAAAATCAATATCATCAAGAATATCATACCATCTACGTTCAAATGCGTTACTTGTATTACTTGTGTCTCGTCTTTCACCACTTCCTAATTCAGCAGGTT
>CAACVD010000997.1_pt1 | contig 13654 bp, 16 predicted proteins | sample 2381771 | NCBI WGS metagenome assembly CAACVD01 (sample SAMEA5211965, study PRJEB30684) | marine metagenome | biome: Marine; feature: Epipelagic; material: Water | collected 2015-10-15 | depth 15 m | reverse complement strand
TCAACCATATAAAGATAAACTATTGGAGTTAGAAAATAAATTAAATGAAAGTAATGATGCTAAAGAATATGCAAATCATCAATGTATTGAGCAAAAACAAATAATAAAAACTAATGCTGAGATTCTTAAAAAATTAGGTACAGAAGAAGATACTTGTCCTGTTTGTTTAAGACCTATTGAAGAACACGATAAAGAAAAAATAGAAGAAGAGAAAGAGTATATCAGAAAGTTTTTAATAGGTGAAAAGCAAGGAGTTGAAGCTTGTGTAAAAAAGATAGAAGAGTTAAATAATGAAATATTAAAAATAAATTCTGCAGTAAAAATAGTTAATAAAAAAATTAATGATATTGGTAATAAAAAATATGGTATAGACCATATAAACGATTCTATAAAATATATTAAAAAATGTATTTCAGAAATTGAAAGTGAAATACAATTAGTAAGGAACGAAAAAAATACTTTTTCAGATTCAGTTGATGAATTACAAAATAAGCTTGATAATATTGAAGCTGAATTAGACAATTTAAAAAGAGTAATTAACTTATTAGATGTGGTTAAGTTTGTTGTAAGTGAAGAAGGTGTAAAAAGTTTTATAGTAAAAAAAATATTAACCCATTTTAATAGTAAGCTTACTCATTTTCTTAAAAAGTTAGATAGTAATTGTGTATGTGTTTTTAATGAATATTTTGAAGAAGAAATAGTAAATGAAAAAGGAAAAATATGCTTATATAATAACTTTTCTGGTGCTGAAAGAAAAGCTATTGATTTAGCTTGTTTATTTTCTTTTATGGATATGCGGAAAGCTCAAGGGGATGTATATTATAATATAAGTTTTTACGATGAATTATTTGATAGTAGTTTGGATGAGAAGGGTGTAGAGTTAGTTTTGGAGATATTAAATGAGAGAGTAGAAAAATATAATGAGTGTGTTATGGTTATAAGTCACCGTAAGGAAAGTATTAAAGCTGCAAATGGAGATATTATATTTTTAGAAAAACATAATGGTATAACTAAAAGAGTTAATTTTATTGATTAAAAAAAATAACTGATTAAATTTTATTATGTTCATTCAAGGTAATTTACCATTTCAAAATATAAATCCTAATATGGGAGGAATTCCGTTTGCTGGTCAACCACAACCCCAGCAACCGCAACCGCAACCGCAACCGGAGATGCCTCCTGAAGCTCAATTGCCAAGATTTTTAAACTACTATGCTGATTATTCAGGTTGTGGTCATTGGAGAATGATCTGGCCAGAGCAAGTATTAAATGCGCATAGTAAAGCCGTGGTTCATGGTACAACAGTTATGAATGCGGATCCGAGATATTATACTCAAACAAAAGGTGTAAGAATACAAAGACAAGCAACGCCACAACAATTAGAATTTGTTAAGTTTTTACGTGAGATGGCTAACCAACAAAACTTTAGATTAATTTATGAAATAGATGATATTTGTTTTGCTGAAGATATACCAGACTATAATAAATATAAAACAGCATTTGAAGACCCTGCTATACGAAAAGCAGCTCAAGAAATGATGGCAATGTGTGATGAAATTACCGTTACATGCCCTTTTATGAGAGATTATTATAAAGAAAAAACAGGTAATAATAACGTTACAGTCATTCCTAATTTTATGCCTAAGTTTTGGATAGGTCAATATTATAATCATAATAGAACAATGGAAAGTTTTGATAAACATAAAAGAAAACCAAGAATCTTATATGCTGGTTCCGGAGCTCATTTTGATGTAGATCAACGTGTTAAATTTAAAGATGATTTTGAGCATGTTAATAATGTTATAAGAAGTACTGTTGATAAGTATACTTGGGTATTTCTTGGAGCTCACCCTTTACCGTTAGGAGATTTAGTAAGAAGTGGTAAAGTAGAATTTCACCCATGGAGGAGATTATATGAATATGGTCAAGGATTATATGACTTAAATTGTAATATGATGGTAGCTCCATTACAGGATAATATCTTTAATAAATCAAAATCAGATTTAAAATATATTGAAGCTAGTGCACTTGGGTTACCTATTGCTTGCCAGGATTTATGTACATATGAAAATGCACCTATTAAATTTAAAACAGGTGATGAAATGATTGATCAAATTGATTACACACTTAGTGATCGTAAAAGATATAAATCATTATGTCGTAAAGCAAGACAATATGCAGATACAAGATGGTTAGAAGATGATAAGAATATTGATTGTTATACTGAATTATATCAATATTCTGTAGGTGATCCAAGAAGAGTTAATCTTAATAGATATAATTTAAATTAGATGCCTGAGCCGTATGATTTATCATCATCACCTAATTCAAACTCTCCTTGCGAGGGTTTTTTAGGTTTTACTTCCGGCTTCTTTTTTTTCCGTTTACCAAGAATTGATGCAGCTTTATAATAATCAACATTATATCTTTTCATATATTTTTTTATTACTTTATCAAAATCCGGTGTCATATATTGATTATTTATAGGAACGTTCGTATAATAATAAAGTGAGTTACCGTAATATATATTATGATCCGAGAGAAAGATGTGTTAATCTTTTTACTTGGGATAAAGATGGAAAGAGAATAAAGGTACAAACTTCATTTGACCCTTATTTATACGTTGAAGGTAATGGGGAATATGAATCAATTTATGGTTCTAAACTAGTTAAAAAAAGTTTTAGAACTCAATATGAGAGATACAAGTATATAAAAGATACTGGTATAAAAAGAGTTTTTGAAAATCATCCAGCTACACAACAGTTTTTAATTGATACGTTTTGGAAGGTAAATGAAAAACCTGAATTCAGTAGTAATCCTATTAAAGTTTTATTTTTAGATATTGAGACGTATTCACCAGATGAGTTTCCTCAACCTGCTGATCCGACTCATACTGTTAATGTTATAACGTGTTATGATTCTTTAAATAAAAAATATCATACTTTTGGTCTTAAAGATTACGAAAATAAAGATGATGATGTAGTTTATATTAAATGCAATACAGAAAGGGATTTATTTAAAAGGTTTGTTGAATATATTGAGTTAGATTATCCGGATATAATGTCAGGTTGGAATAGTGAATTTTTTGATTTACCGTATATTTTAAATAGATGTACTAGAATCTTAGGTGATGAATGGACTAATAGATTATCTCCTTCTGGTAATGTTTATAGTAGAAATATAAAAGGACAATTCGGTCAAGATCAACAAAGATGGTATGTTGAAGGAATGTCTTTGATTGATTATCTTGATGTTTATAAAAGATTTTCTGTTGGTGTTAAAGAAAGTTATAAATTGGATACTATTGGTGAGCTTGAATTAGGTGAAAAGAAAGTAGATTTTGGTAATATGAATTTAGCAACTTTAGCTGATACTGATTGGCAAACGTTCGTTGAATATAATATTCAAGACGTTCGTCTTCTAACTAATTTAGAAGAAAAACTAAAATATACTGAACTTATTAAAATGTTAGCGTATGTTGGGTTAACTACCTTTGAAGCAGCAATGGGTTCGTTATCTGTTATTAATGGTGCGACTGCTGTTATTTCTAGAAAACGAGATCAATTCATACCATCTTTTATACGAAATGAAGATACTGGTAAAAATCCTGGTGCTTATGTTGGTGAACCTTTGAAAGGGTTTCAAGAAAATGTAATTTCCTTTGATGCAAATTCACTATATCCTAATGTGATGATATCACTTAATATGTCACCTGAAACAAAAGTTGGTAAAATTGAAGATAAAAATAATAGTGAATTAGTTATACGACATGTTAATGGTAAAGTCTTTAATATTACACATGAAAAGTTTTTAGAATTTTGTAAAAAGGAAGAGATTGCTATTAGTAAAGCTAACGTCTTATTTACGCAAAAACGTAAAGGTGTTATGCCTGAAATTTTAGATTATTATTATAGTAAACGAGTAGAAATTAAAAAAGAGTTAGGCAAATATAAAATGGAATACTCTAAAAATAAAAGTCAAAAGTTAAAGTTTTTGATTGATCAACTCGACGCAAAGCAATTATGTATTAAAGTTTTTATTAATTCTATTTACGGTTATTTTGGTAATAAAAATGCACCGTTTGGTGATGATGATATCGCTTCTTCAATTACTTTAACCGGACAAGCTGTTATTAAACAATCTAATGAATTACTTAAAAAATATATTAAACAAAAAACTAAAATAGATGATGAAAAAACTCTTAATGATTGTATAGTTTATAATGATACTGACTCTAGTTATATTTCTGTTAAACCTCTCATTTCAGCAGGTTTACCTTTTATAGATCAATCTGGTAAAATAAGTAAAGAGTTTTTTAGTGAAGTACAAAATATAGAAGACTTTCTAAATGATGAAATTAAAATTTGGGGTAGAAAAGCTCTTAACAGTAAAGATTGTAGATTCGTTTTTAAACGTGAGGTAATAGCAGACGTGGGTATATTTCTTCAGAAGAAGCGGTACGTTCTTCACATATTAGATGATGAAGGTATACCTATGGATAAATACAAATATACTGGTGTTGAAGTAGTTAGAAGTACTATGCCAGATGCTATTAAACCCCACGTTAAAAATATTATTGAAACTATGTTATCGACGCAAAGTATAACTAAAACTAATGAAGCTTTAGATAGGGTTTATAAAATTTTTAAAGAACTACCAATTGAGGATATTACTTTTGTATCAGGTATTAAAGGATATGAAAGATATGCAGGTCAATGTGATGGTTATAAAACTGCAAAAGGTATGCCTATACACGTTAAAGCTGCATACTTCCATAATTTATTACTTAAAAAATTTAATATAGAAAATAAATATGAAGATATCAGTTCAGGGGATAAGGTAAGATATTTTTATATAGAACAACCTAACCCATATAATTTAGCTTGTTTAGCTTACAAATATTACTACCCTGAAGAATTTAAAAATATCTTTCATGCTGATTATGATAAGATGTTTGAAAAAATCTTATATAACGTAATTGAAAGATTTTATGATAACGTTAATTGGACCCCTCAAAAACCGGGTAATGCAGTTCAAACTAATTTATTCGAACTTTTAAGTTGAATTGTTTAAAAAATAATTTATAATATAGTCTATGAAATGTAAATATGGATTATGGAACGGCCTGACATCAGGTATTTTATTCGTTGGAGCAATGGCTTCAATTATTGGCTCATTATGGATTTATCGTAATGACCAACAACTAGGAACATTTATTGGACTATGGGCACCAACTTTGCTCTTATTGTCTGATAAATTCGGTAAATGTAACGAGAGTTAGTTGATTAACTAAATTTTTTTAATAAAATATAGGTATGGCAGATAAAAATTATATAACCTTCATCGATAACTCAGGTAGAGCGCTTTTTGCAGAAAAAGAAAGTGAAACAGACACAACAATTGTAACTAAAAATCCAGTTATGATTACAGTGCAGCAACAGCAAAATGGTCAGATGGCTGTTCAGCTTTTTCCATTATTTTTCCAAGAATTTGTGGTTGAACAGGATGGTAGTAGACATAACTTCTTTACTTATAATAAAGATAGTATTGCTATTGGCTCTGGATTTCAGATTGAACCAAGAATTATTGAACAGTATGATAGGATTGTAAATCCTCAATTAGTTCCAAATAATAATATTGACTCAGGTGGTGAGCCTGAAAATATTAAATTATTTGATGAATAATTAAAATTTCAAAAGCCCCGAAAGGGGTTTTTTTTTGCTCTATAGCTTGATAATCAGATAAGATAATTTATAATTATAGTATGAGTAAAGAAATTGATGATGTGTTATCTGTAATAGATAAAAGTAATCCGTATGCTTCCTTTTTAAATGAAAGTGCTCTTAGCAACGTTGATGGTTGGTTAGATACTGGTTCGATGGTACTTAACGGTATTGTATCAGGGTCATTATTTGGAGGTATTCCAAAGAATAGAATGACGTTATTAGCAGGTCCTAGTATGACTGGTAAAAGTTTCATTTTGCAGAAGATTTTAGCTAACGCACAAAAAGAAGGTATTACACCAGTTATATTTGATAGTGAAAATGCTATTGATAAAGAAGGTGCTGCTGCATTAGGATTAGATGTTAGTAAAGTAAAATATGTACCAGTTTTTAGTATTGAAGAATGCCGTAATACTATTTTTGACTTCTTAACTAAGGTAAAAGAAAATGGTCAAGAAGGTAAATTTATTATAGCTATTGATTCATTAGGTAATATGGAAAGTCAATTGCAGATTAATCGTCAGACTAAAGGTAATGTAAGTGCTGATATGGGTAGTAGAGCTAAAGCTATGAAATCTTTGTTACGGACTTTAACTCAGTTATCAGGTTTAACTAAGACTACTATATTAGCAACTAATCATATCTATGAAGACCCTGCTGCATTATTTCCATCACTAGTTAAAGCAATGCCTGGAGGTACTGCTACTGTTTATCTACCTTCCGTAACTATTCAATTAGCTCGTAAACCTGTTAAAGAAGATAAAAATACTGATGGTAAGTTAGCTGTTGGTCAAAAGAATTATTCAGGTGTTATATTGAGAGCGTTAACTGTTAAAAATAGATTTGTAAAGCAATACTTAGAAGGTGAAATGTATCTATCATTTGATAAAGGTCTCAATAAGTATTACGGTTTATTAGACTTAGCAGTAGGTTTAGGTGCTGTTATTCAGACCGGCTCAACATATCAATTACCTGATGAAACGAAATTAGGGTATTATTCAAAATGGAAAGATAATACGGAACTGTGGGATAATACTATTATACCAGTTATTGAAGAGAAGATTAAACAAGAATGGAAGTATAGTAATAAATCAGAAGAAGAAGAATTAATACCTGATGAAGTAGATCATGAAGAAGAATAAAATAGTAATAACGTTAAGCGGTGGAATGGACTCTGCAGTTCTTTTATATAAAGCTGCAGAAGAATATAATGAAGTACATACAGTTACTTTTGATTACGGCCAAAGACATGATAGAGAATTAATTTCAGCAGAGAAGCAACTTTTAAACGTTCGTCATGATTTTCCTAATGTAGTTTTTACTAATAAAATATTAGATGCAAAATATATTAAAGATATTGCTCCAGTTTCATCTCTTACTAATAATGATATCGATACACCTAATGTTAAGGATGTAATGGGTGAAGCTCAACCTAAATCATATGTACCTTTTCGTAATTTAATGTTCTTAAGTATTTTATTATCTTATGCTGAAGCGTTAAAAGCAGATGAAGTATGGTATGGAGCAGCAGAAGCTGATAGTTTAGCAGGTTATTGGGATGGTTCTGTGCAATTTGTTGAAAAACTTAATCAAGTTTGTTTGCTTAATAGAGAAGTAGATGTAAAAGTTAGAGCACCTTTACTTACTAAGAGTAAAAAAGAAATAGTATTACAAGGTATTGAACTTGGTGTTAATTATGCTGATACTTATACCTGCTATTCAGGTGAATATCCATGCGATGCTAATAGTGCTAGCAGTGCTCTTCGCTTAAAAGGTTTTGTAGATGCAGGTTATAAAGATCCTTTAAAATATAAACAACAAGATAAGTTAGATAAAGTATATACTAGAGAAAATTGTGTTGATATAATTATAGATTAATAACCGTGACGGAATAATCTTTCAATTTGATGATGTCTATGCATTTCTTGACGACCTCTTTCAATCATATCTTGTTGAATCTGTTGAGGTGATAATGCAGTTTCTTCATCTTCTTCTTCATCACTTTTTCTTCTTAATTTACCAGTAACAGGGCATCTTTCAGCATCTTCATCATGTTTTTTACCATCTTTTGAAAGAGCATCAGCAATTGCTTTACCTCTTGCTTTTTCATACTCTGATAATTTACCATCATCATTTAGATCTGCTTTTTTCATATCCATTTCAGCATCTTCTTCATCATCCATATAAATGCTAGTTGATAGTTCTAAATCAGGATTTAAGATATCATCTTCTTCACCTTCCGGATAATCTGCAACTAATTTTTCTCTTTGACCTAATTCAATTTCACCACCGAATTTATCAACTGTTTCCATTTCACTTGGTTTAACTATTACAACTGAAACTACATCACTTTGATTAATTGCATCTAAAGTTATTTTAGTACCTTTAAAACTATTAAGAGTAACTCTATATTTTAAACCATCTTTAATAATAGTATACAGATCGTTTTCACCAACTTCGCCTTCTGATTTTAAAACTGAATCATTACCTAAGTTAAGTTGTAAAGTTTCAAAACCTGTATCACCTTTTCTTAATTCTTGAGCAGCAGCTCCTCTACCTCTTGTAGTTAACTTAATATCACTTCTAGTAGCTAAAGGTTTAGATACATTTGCTATAACATTAATAGCATTTTGTACTTCTTCATCTGTTAATTGATCAACATCCATATCTGGATTTTCTTTTTGTAAATATCTAATTACTTTAGTAGCAAAATATCTAGGTGTCATTGTACCTTTTAAATCACGAATATCTTCCATATCCATTAATTTAGCTCTAAGAGGGTCTGCTATCTTTTTACCTCTTGCTTCTTCAATATAATCATAATCTACACCATCCATGTAATTATTATTTTGTTCACTAATTATTTTTTTACTATTCCAGTTAATAAAGCTCATAATATTATTTATTGAATTTTGATATTTTTATACTATAATAAGTTATGTGTGGTATATATTGCAGTAATGATTTATCTACTTTTGAAATATTAGAGCAAGCAAATAGAAAAAGAGGTAACTTTTCAACTGGTATTTTTTATTGTTATAACAATGCAAATTATAAAATAAAAAGGTTTGAAGGTGCGATAGATTTTAATAAAACAATTTTACCTAAAGAAGAAGGGTTTTTATACCTAGGTCATAATCAAGCACCTACCGAAGCTGGTAGATTATATGATGAATGGAATTCACACCCTTTTCAATATGGTGACTGGGTAGTAGCACATAACGGAGTTATAACTAACTTTCATGAGTTAGCTGATGAAGATCTACCAATGCATGATAGTATAGTTGATAGTAGTGTAATTCCTGCTTTATTAGATTATAATGAATATAAATTTGGACCTATAGAGACCCCTGCAGCAGAGATTGAAAGTATATTGTATGTTCTAGAAAAATTACAAGGTACATATGCTGTTTGGATTATTAATATAAAAACTATGAATATTTATATAGCAAGACAAGGAAGTACATTATTTTATAGAGGGTCTAATGTTTCTTCAATTAAAGGTAAACGATATAGAGAAGTAAAAGAAGGAGTTTTATACAATTATTCGTATGAAGGTTTAACTAAAGTAGAAGAATATACAACTAATTCACCATTTTTAACATTATGAATATAAAACGCGTAACAATTAATGATTGTAATGAAATGGATAAACTTAGATTTATGAAGTTTATTTATAATAATACAGATTCTTTTATTCTTAATACTTTTGGTCATGTTTGGTCAGGTAGAAATTGGTGGAATAAATTTCCTATTGAATTGTGTGTTAATGATAAAAATGAAGTATTAGGATTACATGCCTATACAGTTAACGATAAAATTAAAGATGCATTAAAAACATATTATATTATAACTAATAAAAAATATAGAGGTAAGGGTATTGCTAAAATTTTAATATCGAATGCAATTGAAGAGCATAAAGATAAAATTAAAAAATATTATGTCAATACTGATATTAAAAGTGATGGATTTTTATTTTATTTAAAATGGTTTGGTAATAATTTTAATTTAAATACAAATGATTTTAACTCTCAAGATGCAATATTTGAGGAACCTATTTATAATATAATAGATGAATAAACTAAAGACTACAGGTAAGCCGCGGCAATTTGATACCGGTGCTCAAAGAGATAACGGTGAAGGTAAAATGCGTATGAGTTTAGTACCGCATAAAGCTTTGAATGATGTTATGGTAAGGTACTTACAAGGAGCGGATACATACGGAGAAAATAATTGGAAAAAAGGTATGAAACATTCTGTATTATATGATAGTGCTATGAGACATTTAATGCAAGATTTTACAGGTGATGGTAGTGAAGATCATCTTGGAGCTGCTTTATGGAATATTATGGGTATGATATGGAATAGAGATAATAAACCTGAAATGGATGATAGAAAGAAATATGAGTAAGTATAAAATATATTCAGCTACTAAAGGTAAGAAGGAAGATAGTTTACTTTATAAATCATTAAGTATAGATTATTATGATATCCCAACCCTTTATAAAGAAAATAATACACAAAGTTTACAGAAAACTTACAATGAGTTTTTGGACGATGCTTATGATAATAATGTGGATATCGCTTGTTTTATTCACGATGACGTATTCGTTAATTGCAATGATTTATTATACAGGTTACAAAATAGTGTTAAAAAATATACAGTTTTTGGTGTGGCTGGCTCGGTTAGTTGCAAAGTAAAAGAACCTGCTCTATGGCATCTTATGTCAGGTAGAGAAGATCATAGAGGTAACGTAGCACATGGGGACCAGACTTCATATAGCTATACATCGTTTGGACCTTTACCGAGTAGAGCGTTAGTGTTAGATGGTGTATTTCTTGGTATTAATATTAATAAGTTTAATAAAAAAGTAAGATTTGATGAAACTTATCCATCTCAATTTCATTACTATGATATTGACTTTTGTCTTGAATGTAATAAAAACGGTATTATAATGGGTGTTGTGGATATACCAATTATACATAGTAGCCCAGGGTTAACTGATCCTAATAAACAGTTCTATGAAGGACAAAAATATTTTATCAATAAATGGAAGAAGTAGATAGATTAAATTTAGATTATTACGAGCAAGTAATAATATATAAAAGCTTAACAAATGAACAATATTTGGGTAAAATAATTGATCATGTTAAGCCTGATTATTTTAATGATAAGAATATTAAAAAAATATTTTCTTTAATTAAAAACTTCTATATTAAACGATCTACTTTACCATCAATTACTGAATTAAAATCATACTTAGTAAATGATGAACTTAAAGATAGTTTTAAAAGTATAGTTAAGAATTTTGCTAATATAGATAAAAATTTTAACGATGATGAGCTTAATTTTAATACTGAAAGATTTTTAAAAGAAAGAGCTATATACAATACTATGTTAACAGTTGCTGAAGATGTAAGTAAAGGTAATGTTGATACTAGCTTTATATTAGATAGTTTTGAAAAAAGTTGTAACGTTAATTTAAAGAGTGATTTAGGAATAGACTTATTTAAAAACGTTGATATGTTAATTGATGATTTGAATACCGATAAACCTACTATATCAAGTCAATGGAAGTTTTTAGATGATAAGTTAGATGGAGGTTTCTTAGAAAATGGAAGAGCTTTATATGTTTTTGCAGGTGAAACTAACGTTGGTAAATCTATATTTTTAGGTAATTTAGCTTGTAATATAGCTAATCAAGGTAAGACTGTATTAATTATATCTCTTGAGATGCCGGAACTAATGTATGCTAAAAGATTATCATCTAATATTTCTAAAATTCCTATGAGAGAATTAAGAAGTTCTAGTTTAAGTTTAAAAGAACAAATTCTTAATCATAGTAAAAAGAATCCTGGTTGTAATATTTTAATTAAAGAGTTTCCTCCTAGTACTGTTACAACAAAGAATATACAAAGTTATATAACTGAATTAAAAAATAAAGGTATTAAGATAGATGCAATAGTTTTAGATTATTTAAATCTATTGAAAAGTTCATTAGGTAATAATTCGTATGAACGTATAAAATATGTTACTGAAGAAGTAAGAGCTATGAGTTATATATTTGAATGTCCTATTATTTCAGCAACTCAGTTAAATAGGTCTGGGTATGATGAAGAAAATCCTGGTTTAGATACAATATCTGAATCTATAGGTATGGCTGCTACAGCTGATTGTATTTTTAGTATATTTCAAGATGAAGAAGATAAGGAATTAGGTATTGTTAAAATGGGTGTTATGAAAAATAGATTTGGAGCTAATTACGGTACCCAAGCTTTAAGAATTGACTACAATACTTTAACTGTTTCTGAAGATGAAAGTTTAAATGTTGATGATAGTGGTAGTGAATTATCTGATTTAACTAATACTTTATCAGTGTTGAGTAATTAGAAAGAGGAACTAAATAAAATTAATGTCTGAGAAGGATAGCATTTTATTGATTAAGAAGTATATAGATGAATATAATCTATTAGAAAAATTTTCTTTCAATGGTGATATCTTTTATGAAAAAATAAAACTAGGAGAGCAAAATTATGGTGTAGCTGGTATTTTTTTTAATGATAGTCCTAATTTAATTGCTAATTATATTTTTAAAGAGTGTGAAACACCTGTAGATATATTACTACTTATAAACGTAGAAAATAACGTAGTTATATTCCGTAAAAGAAAAGATCTAGATATTGATTTAAGTAAATTAGCAAAACAATTATCAAAAGGTGGAGGTGGTTCTGATATAGCTGGTTGTATTTTTAACGATAAAATTTTAAATCTAACAAAATTATTGAAACCTTTAAATGCAAAATAAAATACCATACGATAATATTCAGACTGATGAATATCAAAGTTCATTTTATTCATTCTGTACTTTTGTAGCTCTTCTCCATGATAAAAAGATGAATTTCGCAACTGTTTTCCTAAAAATACTTGAAAATAAGGCTTTACGTGATATATTTATAAGTATGATAGAAGAGGAAAATGAATTTACAGCTGTAAGAAAATTTATTCAAACTGAACCATCTATTGCTAAAAGTAAATATGTTACTAAATTTTTAAATAAGCATGGTGGTTTAAATGTATAATTTTGAAAAATTAATATACAACAACTTTTTAGAGGTTAGTAAAAAAATTAATAATAAGCCTGTAAGATATAGAAAGAATTTTGATAATTTTTCAGATGAAAATTATCTTTATATTAATAAATTATCTACTTTCTTTAAAAAATTTAATCATATAAACATTAAAGATTTTTTCGAAGCACCTTATTTTGTTTATAATGATAATTATTACGATTTAAAATTTTATCTTTCACAGAGAGCTATTAAATCGTATACGTTATATAACGATAACTATCTTTTAAATAATCCAGATAGTCATAGAACTATAGAAAAATTAAAAGATTCAGTAAAATTTATATATAATTTTTGTAAAGAAAAAGATATTAGTATAAAAAATTACCTTAATTTTATTGAAGGTAATTATAATAATTTTTTAACTCACCTGAAAGAACGTAAAATTAATATCTTTATACTTTTTAGTTTTAAAAATTTTGAAAGTATAATGAATGGTATCGACCCTGAAATAAAAAGTATATATAATAGTAATTTAATTAAACTGAATTATATAAGAACTAAATATTATACAAGCTCAAGAGCAAAAGTTTTAATTAATAATTTTAAAAATATGGTTGAAAGTCAAGATTAATAGTCTATAATAAAGACTATGAGTATAACGAGTTCAATGTTTGATAGTATTAAATCTGCCCTAGCAGCAGATAACGAGAGTAGTAAAAGTGGTATTGCCGATATTCTTAAAACTGAAGTAGGTAATACCTATACAGTTAGATTACTACCCTTTGGTAAAGATCCGAAAAAAACGTTTTTTCATTTTTACCAGCATGGTTGGAATAGTTTTGCAACAGGTCAATATACAA
>CAACVD010000996.1_pt1 | contig 13658 bp, 14 predicted proteins | sample 2381771 | NCBI WGS metagenome assembly CAACVD01 (sample SAMEA5211965, study PRJEB30684) | marine metagenome | biome: Marine; feature: Epipelagic; material: Water | collected 2015-10-15 | depth 15 m | reverse complement strand
TACTGTTAACGCAAAAATAACTCATAACAATGGAACAACTGATGTCGAAATCAATAATATTGACGTTGCTCATGGTTCTACACAACAGCTTAACGGACCTTTTGTTTATGAGGCGGGAGACTCATTGAAGATTGAAGCATCGACCACGGATCTTACCTCTGATATCTCTGTATTGGAAGTTAAACAACAACAGTAATGCAAATAGATTTATTTTCTATTCCGATTTGGATAGGTAATATTGATTGTTCCAAAATTATTATAGAACATGATGAACCAGTTCAGGCTTTTGGTTCAGAGATAGAAAGTACACATAGAGTCAATAATAACATTCACCCTGAGTCTCTATCATATCTTTATCAAGTAATAAGTAAAATTATTGACAAATCTATAAGAGCTTCTTTTGAACTTAAACTAGATCATATTTGGGTTAATTATTATAGAGGTGTTGATTTTCAAGAAAGTCATGCTCATGCAGGATCTGAAATTTGCTTTATAATTTACAAAAAAATTAAAGAATCAAACACAGTTTTTAAAAACCCAAATAACATAACCATTGGTAGTTATTATTTACATAAAGGAAATGTTCAAGATATTTTTGGAGGTCAAGAATTTAAACCTGAGTGCCGTGAAAATCAAATTTTAATCTTTCCTGCTTTTTTAGAGCATTATGTTAAAAAAACATCAGATGCTATAACGATAGCGGGTAATTTATCTATCAATATAAAAGGATAATAATATGTATTTAATAGCAGATGTGCCTCAAAATGTTACCGATGCTTTGAACAAAGTCATTGCAGAGAAAAATTTTCAAAAAGCACAACATGATTTAGCAGGTAATATTAGAAATGAATTTTTAATACCAGACGGTAAACCATATGTTTTTCCTTTTTTGTTTGCTTTGATAAATGAACACAGCAAGAAATACCCAAATTTTTGGCAAAAAATAACTGGTATGCAAAGAAAAAAAGAATTCACGTTGGAGCTGTTTTCTTTATGGGTAAACTTTCAAAAAAAACATGAGTTTAATCCTGTGCATGTTCACGATGGTTTGTACAGTTTTGTCATATGGCACAAAATTCCATACAAAATGGAAGATGAAATAGCAAGATTTCCTGACATGAAAAAAGAAGAAGTAAGAGCAGGATACTTTAGTTTTCTTGGAACAAATGAAATGGGTAGAATACAAACATATGACTTACCTGTAGACAATTCATGGCAAGGTAAAATGGCATTGTTTCCTGCTGATTTAAATCATCAAGTTTATCCGTTTTATACCTCTGATGAAGAAAGAATAACTATTTCTGGTAACATAGGATTTCAATAATCGGTTGATTTCTTAGCTTTTCGTCGATAAAACTATACTATGGCGAAAATTGTAGATGAACCGAAAATATTACGTTATGACGTAATTGACGGTAAAAATGTTCCTGTTTACAGTGCAAAAGTAGAGACTACCGTCACAAACACGAGAACAGGTCAAGAGTATAATTCACATGAGGAGTGTCAAGCTGACATTGATGATCCTAACACAGAAACAACAGAAGCAGATATTAGAAGAGATGTTCACGTAACAGCTCCTAATGTATTTGCAGGAGCACATACGTTGCCAGAGTAAAAAATGCAAAATAGGGAGTACACACAGATTTATGAAATGGGTCTCGGATCGCTGATCGGTGACTTCTTTCAAAATGTCAAAGACACTGTCACAGGTGTTGCAAGAGCAGTAGCTCCGATTGCTCCCTATGTTTTACCTTTTCTTCCCATTCCTGGAGGACCAATAGCAAAACAATTAATAGGAGCTGGCATTGGATTAGCCGCTGGCCAAAAGCCAGTTGACATTGCAAAAAATATGGCTCTTCAGGCAGCCACCTCAGGAATTGCTAGTAGTCTTAGTGGGGGAAAATTTGGCCAATCTTTCGGACAACAATTAGAGTCTATAGGACTAGGACGATCACCTGGACCAGGCACGCAAGTTAACACATCCAATTTAAACAGAGCTTTAACTAATCAAACAAATACAATTCAAAACATGGATCCAAATATGTCAATGGGAACCACTATAGCTAACACTCAACCTGTTAATTTTCAGGTTAATACTCCTCCAATAGAATTTAACACCACTCCACCTGAAAAAGGATTTTTTGGTCAGATGGGAGATAAATTTATGGCTACTTTTGATCCTCGTCAAAGAGCTATTAACCCTGAGTTTAGAAAAATGAAATTATTAGGAGAATTATCAAATGCTCCACTTTCAGACGAAGCAATAACTTCATTGGGCATTCCAAAAGAGTCAAGTTTTTTCTATCAATACTCTCCTCTTTTATACGCTGGTTTAACAGGAATTTCGGCTGCTGATAAATTTATGAACACTCCTCAAGATCAAGGAACAGGGTATGATGAAGCAGAGAGAGAAAGATTTACTTTCTCTTATGCTGATCCTCTTAGAGCCGCGGACGGCGGTGAGATAACCGGTGGTGTTGCTAACAACGGTCAACGAATCGAGCACCCCGATGGAAAAGTAAAAGAACATCCAAGACGTATTGGAGAGATTGCAGGACCCGGTACAGGAACCTCTGATGATATCCCTGCAATGTTAAGTGATGGTGAATTCGTAATGACTGCTCAAGCTGTGAGGAACGCGGGCGGCGGATCGCGGAAAGAAGGAGCAAAAAACATGTATAAGTTAATGAAAAATTTAGAAAAAGGTGGTACTTTATCACAACAAAGTATAGGCATGGCATAATATGGAAGAAGAGATTCAAGGTAAATATTTAGGTTATTTAGACAGCATTAAAGATCTGCTTGACGATATTCAAGCTGGCAATGTTCAAGGTATACCTGAGCAAAAAGTAGCTGAATTAAATGAACTTTATCAACAGGCTCAAGATAGATTTACTCAAGGTATTGGCGCTTTTGAGCCTTACGTTCAAACAGGTCAAGAAACAATGGGTGAAGGAGTATCCTCTATTGGAACTGGACAAGATTATTTAACTCAAGCCGCAGATATTTATTCAGGCTTAGGAACTGCTCCTACGATGGAGGATATTCAACCTTTTATGAACCCTTATCAACAAGCGGTTCAAGATGAAATTAATCGTGCTTATGATATTGCTGCTAATGAGGCTGCTGCGGGATCAGTTGCAGCAGGAACTTTTGGTGGTGGGCGTGAAGGTGTATTAAGAGCTGAACTAGAAAAAAATAGAGCCGGTGCTTTAGCTCAGGCACAAGCTCAAGCCTTTGGTCAGGGACTTCAAAATTATTTAGCTTCTCAATCTGCCGCTGCTGGTGGATTAGGAAATATTGCAGGACAATTTGGTCAGTTTGGAACACAGTTAGGACAATTAGGTTCAGGTCAAGCAGGATTAGGGTTTAATGTACAACAGGCAGGGTTAACTGACATTGGCACACTTTTAGATTTTGCAAACTTACAGCAACAACAGCAACAGCAACAATTAAATGTTGATTATGCTAATCAGGCTGCTGGTTATCAACAGCCATTTACAGAGTTAGGTTTCTTAGGATCAGCATTTGGTTATGCACCATCTATACCTGCCGTAGCTTCGGCGGGAGCGAGTCCTTCTCCTTTGGCTCAGATAGCTGGTTATGGAATCGCGGGTCTTAGTGCTTTAGGCGGTCTTCAAGGAGGAGGGTTATTCGGATGATGAATGCAGTAATGAGAAGACCGATGTTTCAACCGCGGATCGTGCGACGTCAAACAGGGACACCTGAAGGAGGAGAAAATTCTAATGCAACAGGTGGAACTCTCTTTAATAGAATGCCTCCAGGCAATCCTTCTGCCTTAGATAGATTCTTTAATATAATAGGTAGAGGAGGCAACGCAGTAATCGACACAATCATTCCCTCTGATGCTCCTCAAGTAGGCAGAAGACCAAATGTTGAACTAGACAGTTATACTAGAAACTTAATGAACCCTGAGTTTCAAAACTTTTTGATAAATCAAGTACCAAATGGTCAACAAATTTTAGAAACATTGTTACAAGGAAATACTCCCGAAAACTTTAGCACCTTAATTCCTTTGGTAAATCAGTTTACAGCCTTTAAAGCTAAAAGTGAAAGTGAAGAAAAAGGTGCTCTTCCTCCTAGAGATGATGTTTTATCAGAAGAAGAATTAGATTTTCTTAAAAGACTTAAACCAGCACCAATGCCTAATGAACCAAGATTTTTTAATCCAAATTTAATGGCTGAAGGTGGTGAAATGAAATCTGATGCTGTGGGCATTGCTTCAGGCTTAGATGAAGAAACACCTCCGAGTGATCCTTCAAGAGACGGTATTGCAAAAGTATCTCCAGAGCAATATGTACAACTCATGAACGAAGTTCGTGGAGACGAGGTTCCTTTGGAAGGTAGGGTCCAGGAATTAGCCATGACCGTGGGAGAGAAGGACGCTAAAGATACTCCATTATCTGTTTTGGCTTTAGTTCAGCCTGTCTTTGAACTAAAAGAACAGCAAGGTATTGGTGGCACACAACAGGCTCAAAACATGATGCCTCCAATGGCCTCTCAACAATTAGCTGATCCTCAAAACATGGGCATTGTTCGAGCTAACACAGGTTTAATTGTGGATGCTCCTTTTAATTTTGGTAACACAGGGACAACATCTTCTATAAGCAATATCAATGATATGACTCCTATGAATTTTTCTAGCACACCATCAGGAGTTAATATGGCCTCAGGTGCTCCTGACTATATGGATTTGTCAAATACTTTGATGTCGGATTTTATGTCAAAATATATAAAGCCAGTTAATATAGATTCAGCCACTCTTCAAAGTGAAATTAATTTATTAAAAGATGTCATGGGAGATACCAAAGCTGATGCCCAAAGAGCTTTAGCAGCTAGAGGTGTCGACTTAGGTTTACAACTAGCTTCAGGCGCAGATTTAAATGATGTTATAAGACAGGGAGTACAAGATTTTTATCAAATAACTAAAGCAGTTAAAGATTCCGACAAAGCAATAGCTTTACAGGCTTATAAAACATTATTAGCAAGAAAAACTTCTATGACTGATAGAGAGTTTAACTTGGCTAAAATGGGATTAGAAAATCAATTAAAAGTTCTTTTTGAAAAATCAAAAGGAATGAAGAATCCTATTTATTTACGAGATCCTAAATCACAAAATATTCTAGTTTTAGATGGTGACACTCAGCAAAATCTAATTGCAGACGCGATGGCAAAGGGAGCTGAACCTGTTAATTTATCTGGACAACAGTACGTCATACAAAATTTTCTTCCAAAAATTGAAGGAAAAAAAGATGGAGGAGAGATTGTAAAAAGATCACAAGGCACAGGGCCCGAGGGGGAAAATTCAGTATTATTTGCAGCAGCCGAAAGCCCTGGAGTTATAACTTATGATGATTTTATCAAGGGAGTAGAGCAAGGTGAAATGGGTATTGATCCTTCAGAAAAAATTGGACAAGGAGGAATGGAACTTATTCAAGACCCAAAAACAGTAGTAGACTATCAAAAAAGAATTGTTTTAAGTCAAGAATTAGAGGACCTTCTAGAAGAAGCAATTAGTTTGATTCAAAACAACCCCAAATTAGCGGGTCTTGTAGGAGATTTTACTCAATTAGGACAAAGAGCAATACTTCCAATTAATCAGATATTTGATTTGATTGGTCAGGAAAGTATTGTTCCTGATGAATTAACAAAATATTTATCTGATCCGGACATACAAAGACTTGCAACCCTAGAGTCATTGATTCCAGAAAAGTTAATTAACTTTACAAAGGACATTGATTCAGCTCGTATTCCTGCTTTAAATAGAATTAATCAACAAAAAGGAGATTTAAGAATATCAGGTTTCAGTGATGCAACAGTTGCTCAGAATACATTACTAAGTATTTTGAACGATGTTAGAGCGGGAGCTAACTTCTTTAGAGAGGGTATAGGAAGACCTAAAATTGAATATGGATCTAAATTAGATTTAATTTTACAAGAATATAATTTAACTAGAGACGATGAATTAGTTAAAAAAGCTCTTGCAGCCATCGCAGAAAAACCAGAGTTTGAGTCACAGATTTTAGATTCATTGTTACAGAAACTTCAACAGCAGTCAGGAAAATAAAATGGCTGAGAAAAATATCTTTTTAGAAGAGATAGACGAGCTTCAAAAAAAGAAAGATGAACGATTAGAAGAGTTAAAAGAGTTTGAAACAAAAAAGACTCCTAATATTTTTTCTTTAGCTGTTGATTTAATAAAACCTTTTACAGCGAGGAACTTAGCCTTTGATGCAGCCTCTTATGAAAGTGGTTTATTAAATCCTGAAACTTTAGAGACTATTTTTTCTCAAAGAGAGGGTTTAGAAAAATTTGGATTAAACAGAGAAACGTTTGAAGCCTTAGGAGGTATTTCAGGTTTAGCTGCAGGAACCAGAGCTTTAACATATAGAGCTTTGCCTTATGTTCCTAGTGTACCAGGCAAATTATTGTCTTTAATTTTATATGATGCCCTGGGAGCAACAGCAGGAGCTCAAGCTTTTGATATAATACAAAAAAATATTACAGGGGATGAGATTAGTCTCTGGGAACAATTAGAAGTTTTACCAGATGATATTAAAAGAAGTTTAACTTGGGCCACGATAGGTCCTATGGCTGAAGCCTCTATTCAAATGTTTCGAGCTCTTTTATCTACAGGAGTTAAAAACAATCCAGCATTAAAAGAAGCGTTTGAAAAATCAAGACAATATTTAGGAGATAAATTAGCTTTCTCTATAGGTGACTTAGACAAGACGTCTGGTGTCGGTAGATTTATTAACATATCTAGAATGGGTTTTGCTCAGATACCTCTTTTGGGTGCGAAGTTAAAAGGTGTTACGGCAGAAAGAACCACAAAGCTTTTTGATTTACTAGGTGATTTTTCAAATAAAATGGGAAAAAATTTAGAAGAAGATGAGCTAGCAAAAAGAATCTTTGAACAATCTAACAAAGCTTACACTTCTTTTAAAAAAGCGATGGGAAGAATTAGTGATGAAATAGTTCAAGCAGAAAAATCAGTCCCAAATAAAGGAAGAGTCATTCCTACAAATAGTATGAGAGACTTTTTGCAAAAGTATGTGGATGAGTTTGAAGATGCTTATGGAGTTGTGACAAAAACAAATGATCCTTCGTATAATGATTACTATAATTTTGCTAAAAGATTTTTAGCAAAATATCCTCCGAACTCTAGAATATCCTACTCTTCTTGGAAAAAAGCAATGAAAGAACTAGAGGCTTCTGTAAAAAATTCTAAAGGTAAAACTGGAGCACCAAGTAAAAATGAATTAGGTCAGTCATTTGATGAAATGAGAGCTCTTTTGGACAATGCAGGCGCTGATGATTTTTTAGCAAAGTTTTCTAAAGAGGATCAACAAATAGTAAAAAAATACATTCAACAAATTAAAGATTTTAGACAAATATATACTACCGCGAGAGAACCTTTTGAAAGAGTGGTCGCTGGAGAGATTGAAAAGGTAGATGATATTTTTACTGCCTTGAGCGGAAGATTTAAAGGAGAATCAAAAAAATATATAGACGAATTGGTTGCTCCTCTTTTGAGAAGAATGTCTCCATCCGCTGTCGATGATTTACTAAGAATTACTGGCGGAGATAGAAAATTAATGGGTCAAATTGTGAGAACATGGTTTGACGATGCTATTGTTAGCGCTACACAATTTGAAAAAGGAAAACCAGAAGGGTTATTAAATACGGAAGTTTTATTAAAAAAATTAGGTCTTGATGGTGCAGGAAATAAAATAAAAGGAAAAGCTTTTAAACAATTAGTAGGAATAATGAATGAAGGTTTATCTGAGTCTCAAAAGCTTCCAGAAGGATTTGTTATGGATCTTATTGATATGATTAAGACCCAACAAGGTATCGATATACCTAGCACTGGAGCTTACTTAAGAAGAAGTTTTGCTATCGGTGGTCAAGGTGGATTTAACGCTATTTTAAATCATCCATTAGCGAGACTTTTCACAAGTGTTTTTGGTGCTCCTATCGGTGTTGTCGGTTCTCTTATCGGTGTTAGAGGTCTTTCTGAATTTTTGGTAGATCCTGATACTTTGAAATATGCAATTAAAGGTTTTGATTCCACTTTACCAAGGATACAAAGAAAAGCTAACTGGATTCAGTTTTTAAGAGCAGCCACTGGAGAGATAGATCAAAGAATAAAAGATGCAGCTTTAAACACTGAATTAGCAGCACTGGATCCTAGCTTAGACCCTAATTATGGTGAAGAAGCTAAATCAAAAATAGAAAATTTATTAGAAAACTTAAAACTGTTTGATAATGAAGGAGCAGAACAAAATAATGTCTTAGATCAAATAATAGATGAAGTAGACTCTCTTAAAAGGGGAGAAGGCTCAAACATCTTTTTAGATGAAATAGAGAACCTGGAACAGGCTCCAAAAGAAATTACTCCAGATCAGTTTCCACAAGGTGGAGGGTCTGTTATTTTTTCTGAACCTCAGGTTCAAAGAGGAGATACCGGCGTTGATGTTGTTCCTCCAATTGCAGTTCCAAACGCTTTGGCAGCGGGTCAACAGGGAGCAGCCTTTAATCTTGGTCCTACTAATCCTCAAACTTTAGCTAGTTTAGAGTCATTAGGAATGCCTCTTTTTAATGCTGCTGATGGTGGTATCGTGGATCTTTATGAATCAAAAAAGTTTAAAAAACCACAGGTAGTAGCGTAATGGTAAGTTTAGCACAATTAAAAAGACAAGCAGAAGATCAAAGTATGAAGGCTCTTCAAGATAGAAGAGAGCAAACAAGAAAAGATTTTTTCAAGGGAAGACAAGATGTTTCTAATAATCGTTTAGATCGAAGACAGATTCAAAAAGATTTATATGAAGCTTTTAAAAATGATCCAACAAAAACAAAAGAAGTGGCAGGAAATTTATATCAAGCAGCACAACCTGGCGGAAAAACTTTAGCTCAATACAACCAAGAGCTGGCAAGAAAATATGGTCCTACCTTTCGTGAAATTGGAAGTGATATTGGTTATGGATTATCTAGCATAGCTCAAGGCTTGGCTGAAAAAGGATCTCCCATAATATCTTTAATAAAAGGTTTGTATGAAAAAGGAAAAGACTATTTCACTAGACCTAGAGGCATAGAATCTAAGGTTCCAGTTGATATATATTCAAGTGGAGCAGATGCAATGGGAGGAGCTTTTATAGGGCCTACTTTTAATGATCAAAAAATAAGAGTAAAGCAATTACCTCCAATATTAGTTGACGAAAAATTACCTTCTGAAATGTCGAATGAAGAGTTTAGAAATACTTATCCTTTTTTATACGATTCAAGATTAGACAATCTACCCTTTAAAGCCGTGCCTAATAACATAAATGATCAGATTAATTTTCAAAAAGCTTTAGCTAACGCAAGAGTTGAAAACACAGGTTTAGGACTAGACAGTTTAAAAGCGGCTTATGACTTTGCTCGTAATCCAAATTTAAATACACAGTACGGTAATTTTAGTTTAGACAATGTATTTACAGGTAATCCTCAAATGAACTATGGAAACACTGTAATGATAAACGGTGTTCCTGTTGATTTGAGCGCTTCAATCGGTCAAGGAGGAATATCAGGCGGACTTTCTTTTGCTTTCAATAAAGGTGGATCTGTCAATAAACACAGTGGCCTTGGATATATGCTGAAATAATGATTAGAAAACTAAAGGCATTTATTATAAACTTATTTAGTAAAAAAGACGAAAGGGACGAACATGAAATATTTCCAGGAATCTGAACTAGCTTGCCCAACAACAGGAATAGTTCAACTACAAGATGGTTTTGGAGACGATCTTGATGAATTAAGAGAGGCTTTCGGTCATCCGATCGTGGTCACTTCAGGATGTAGAACAGAAGAACATAACGAATGGTTACAATCACGAGGTTATCCTGCCTCCAGTAACTCATTACATTTAATTGACAACGACAAGTATGGAACGGATACTTGCGCTATAGATATGAAAAGACCTGATGGAGTTTTATTAGTCAAACTTTTTAAAGTTGCTTTAGAACTCGGTTGGACTGTTGGTTTAGCAAAAACTTTTGTACATTTGGATAAAAGAGAAAAGTACACAGATCTTCCTCAAATCATTTACAGCTATTAGTGTTAAAATTTTTCCTAGTAGGATGGGTTTGTGTAGGATTAAATCCTGATCAAGTTTGTGTACGAGCAGCGTCAGAAGTCATATTTGATAACTATGAAGACTGTAATCAATATTACGAATTAATAAGAGACGATCTTCAAAATTTAAATCAAACTATTAAAATGAAATATACTTGCGTTCAAACTGGACTTTTAGAAGACCTTTTATGAGAACTGAACAAGATAAATGGGATGTCGATAAAGACATTTATAGCGAAAGACCATGCATTGAATGTAATGCTACAGGTGAAATAGAAAAACAGCCTTGTCCTTTTTGTGAAGGACAAGGGAGTCTTCCTGTGGTTAGAGAGTCCTGCGAATAAAGTTCGGAAGAGTTCCCTCTTCTTTGTACCAAGCCAAAGCAGCTTGCCAGTCTTTTTTATATTCTGCTTTTAAGAAGTCTTTAAATTCTTCTTCTTTTTTTTCTTCACTTTTAAAAAAGTCAAGAAAGTGGTTCATTGATATTTTTGTTATACTAAACATAATACTTTTCCTTTCGAGATAAGGTTTTAATTAACAGTCAAGAAAAAAGAATTGTTTATTTTGCATAACAGTTATGATATTTTATTTTTCAGAATGGTAACGGCCAAAATGTACAGGAAGGTAACTTTATGTATATTAGCAAAAGTTTTTAGATCTAGTGTCTCTTGCAAATAACTATAGTGATTTATTAACTGCCGTTACCTTCTTCTTTCCACTCTGATAATTCTTTTTTCATCTGAACATATCGTAGATATTGTACAACACATTTAGATACATCCTCATGTAAAATAGACAAATTACCAATGTCTAACTCTATTGGTTTTCCCACATCATCATGAACCTGCTTTACTTCAGAACGTGTTAAGCTTAAATATAATTTTCCGTCTTGATAAGTTACTCTCATTGTGTTTCTCCCCAGTTGTCTGCTATGGCTACATCTACTTTAGAAGGTATCTCCATCTCTAAACAATTTTCCATGATTTGTATTATTTTATCTTGTTGTTCTTTCGAACCATCAACACTAATAGCTAGTTCATCATGAATTTGTATCATTGGTATTATGCCTTCCTTATGTAGTTCTACCATTGCTTTTTTAATTTGATCCGCAGCCGATCCTTGGATCAATCTGTTCAAAGCTTTATAGGTTCCTGCTCTTTTTAAACCTATATTACTCCCGTATTCTTCCACGGCTTTTTCATGAGGATAAGCTTTATGTACACCAAAGCTTTTTGGTTCCCACAAATCAAAACGACATTGTCGTCCCAAGATAGTTCGAACCCTTCCTTTTCGTTGCGCGTGATCAGAAACTTTGTCTGCAAGTTGTCTTACAAACGGAACTCTCTCATTATATTGATTAATTAATGATTTTGCTTCATCTGAGTCAATTCCTAGCTGATCTGACAGTTTTCCGACACCCATTCCATAAAAAAGTCCCAAATTTATGGTTTTAGCGCTCTTACGAGGTATACTTGCAATCTCCGCCATGATCGTATGGAAGTCAGTGTTTTTATCGTCTCTATAGGCCTCTAAAAGCTTTTTTGATCCGTCAAGTCCCACTTTATTTGCATAATGAACCACCAAACGTGGCTCTTGCTGAGAATAATCGAATGAACCCCATTTTTCTCCCTCTTCAGGTAAAAATAAACTTCTAATCAATGTTCCAATCTTTAATTCAGCATCGGCTGAGTCTCTCGCAGGAATTTGTTGTAAGTTTGGGTTGTTATAACTAAATCTTCCAGTGACTGTTCCACCACTATCACTACGTAACTGATTAATATTCGCATGTATTCTTCCGTTATAATGAAACTTATTAATCATATTAGTAAATGTTCCCCGGGCTTTGTTATAGCTTCTGGCTTCCACAATCGCTTTAGGAATTTTATGTGGATGATTTTCTAAAAAACTTTTTGTAAAACTAGGATTACCTTTTTCTGTTTGAGGATATTCAATACCACACCCTCTAAATACTTCCTCAATGGATCGAGCTGCCCAGATATCACATCTCATTCCTGTTTCATCGTGAATATATTTTAATAATTTATTTTCTCTTTTAATTAAGTTCTTCTCAGCTCTATCAACAGCTTCTAAATCTACTCGCACACCTTTTGTTCTCATCTCAATAAGAATAGGTAATAGGTCTAACTCTAAATCAAGAACTGTTTGTAAATCATTCTTCGTCACCTCTTCATGAAGTCGATCCCACAATCGTAAACATAAAGCAGCATCTTGCTCCGCATACTCGCCTACAAATGTGGCAGGCATCTTGTACATTTCTGATTTAGCGTCGACACCAAACTGAGCAGCAGCATCATAAAGTCCCCACTCTGACTTAGAATCAGCTAAATATTCTTTTGATAAAGCGTTCAAAGAATAACTGTATTTATTTTCATCTACTAAGGGAGCAGCAATCATCGTATCAATAATACGACCATTCCAACTAACTCCTTCAGCTTGTAGCCACCCAAAGTCATAAGTTGCATTATGTGCAATCTTATCGCAATCAGTGGACAGCATTTCTTTTAGCCAATCCAAAGTGACAATAGGATCAAAATTAAAACTATTTTCATGGCGAATAGGATAATACCCTTCCCAACCATCCACAGCAACAGCAACGCCAATAATATTTCCATCATTTGTAGCCCACCCTGGTCCTTTCGATATAATGTTTGGATCTTTTGTTTCTAAGTCGATAGCAATTCTTTTTGCATCTTTAATATCTTTAAATTCTTGTGGTGGCAGCCACTCTGATTTTGGTTTAAACATTCCTATTTGTTTGCTCATACCCTATATGCCTCCCTGCTTGTCGGTGTTACGATGTAAAGATTTTCTTTTGCTCTTGAAAAGGCGACATAAAAAAGTCGATGCTCACTAATAGGGTTTTTCTTATAATCCTCATAGGCCATTTTACCTATGTCTAATGAAACAATAACATTATCAGCTTCCCCGCCTTTTTGCTGATGTATTGTTGACAAAGTTACTCTTGGCTCCTTGCCAATGTCTTCTCCTCTTGACTCCAAATTCTCTAAGTAAGCTCTTGTTTCTGTGTTTAAAGTAGTCATGACTTCTACCCACGACTGATCTTTATCTGCAACAAGACCATAATCTTGAACTAATTCGTCAAAAGAAACTTTTTTATCTGGTAGAGCTTTTCTTTGCTCTGATACTATTTTTTTATATCCTCTGGTTACAAAGTCTTTTCCTAAAACTTTGTACATGTTCTCTACCATTTTTAATGAGACAGAGTTTTTATAAATTGTTAAGTCCTTCCAAGTTAGTATCGCATTTCTCTCTTGTGATTTAATCGAATATCGATATTTATTATCTCTCATCTTAACACGAAAGAACACATTTTTCTTTACTAACATTTCTTCTAAGTCTTCTCTAATAGACCTGGTTCTTCCCATAATTAACCATGACCCATTATTCATATCTAAATGATAAATGTTTCTAATGAACTCGACTTGGCCATCGCGCTCCGCGGGTCGCCACTCGATATCCTCGGAGTTCGTGATTTGCTCTTC
>CAACVD010000995.1_pt1 | contig 13674 bp, 13 predicted proteins | sample 2381771 | NCBI WGS metagenome assembly CAACVD01 (sample SAMEA5211965, study PRJEB30684) | marine metagenome | biome: Marine; feature: Epipelagic; material: Water | collected 2015-10-15 | depth 15 m | reverse complement strand
GGTGAAATTAACACAAGTCAATTAGTCCGTATTGGTAGTGGTAGCACATTTGAAAACGAAGCCTGTAATATTAAAAAGACAGGTAATAATGACGATGCAGTTTTAGCCTTAGATTCTGATACAGGTGATGCTTCTTTCTATAGATTTATAAGATTTTACAAAAAGAACGCTAACTCAAGTTTAGCAAAATTAGATTACGATAATTCTGCTGACACTATTGGATTAGCAGTTGAATCTGATGAAAGATATAAAGAGATTACTGGACCAGCAGTTGGGTTAGATTTAATTTCTAAACTAGAACCTATTAAATATACAAGAGAAGATACAGGGGTTACTGATGGATGTGGTTTTTCTGCTCAAGCATACAAACAAGCATTTGATGACATAGGAGAATATGCTAGAGGTGTAACAGTTGGCTCAGATACAGTTAAGTGGGAATTAGATTATTCTCCCCTTGTGCCTAACTTAGTCAAAGCTATACAAGAACAACAAGAGCAAATAGAAGTATTACAAAATGAAATACAGCAACTTAAAGGAGAAGAATAATGGCTATAAATTTTGAATGGGATGTATCAAATTGTGAAGTCTATCCAAATAAAGATGGATTGTCAGATGTAGTTCATAAAGTAAATTATATACTAAAAGGAATTGATAGCTCTAATCAAGATGATAATGATAATAATTATTTTGCAACAGTAATAGGTAGAGTATATTTAGATACATCTGATCTATCAAATTTTATACCTTGGTCTGATTTAACATCAGAAATTGTACAAGGTTGGGTAGAAAATAATATGGGTTCTGAAAATGTTTTAGAACTTAAAAATCAAGTAGAAGCTAAAATAAATGATAAAATAAATCCAAGCTCTATAAATAAGGTGCTAGGATAATGGAATTACTAACACCATACATTATCTGGAATGTATTCATAACTTTGGTACTTGCTCCACTAATGTATAGTATTAGGCAAAATGCTTCAGAATTAAAAAGACAAGATATATTAATTAACAAAACAAGAGAAGAGGTCGCAAAAGAATATGTGACTAAAATAGAAGTCAAAGAAGATATGCAGAATCTTATCGACAGATTTGATAGGCTCGATGAGAAGATGGATAGATTATTTGAAATTAAATAATTTTTTATAGGAGAAAAAAATGAAACCAAAAATGTATAATAAGAAAGCTCAACCAGAGCAATTAGACCATTATGCACCTAACGGACCGATGCTTTCAGGTGATGCAAACTCAGGAAGCCAAGTTGGATTCGGTGGTAATGTCAGCATGAGTAATCCTGTTGGTGGTGTTAACGATGTAGTTAATCCTGAAAATACAAGAGTATCTGGTGGTGCTAATGATATTGGTGCTGGATTTGGTGGAAGCCTAAGTGGTAATCCATCTGGAGGAGTTAACGATGTAGTTAATCCTGAAAATCCAAAAGTACCTAATAGTGGTAACATATATTTAAACGATAACGAATCAGTTTAATGCACAAAAGCAAAGGAGTAGCAATATTTGTGGCTATTGGTAAGCCTGTAGGTAAACTATTGCAACAATTAATGAGAAGGAAAAATGGCAAAAAAGAAATCAAATAGAAAAAGAAATTCAAAAATGACAGTATCTTCTGTTATGGATAATATTAGAAAAGGATTACAAATAGGTGGTCAAGGTTTAGCCTCTAGAGAGTTTGAAGATAGTATACCTCCAAGAGGAAATGTTCCTACCCCTACACCAACTCCTCCTCCAACTCCTGAACCTGATAGTGGTGATATTATAACACCTACTCCTGCACCCGGAGATAAGGGAGGTGTGCCTACACCGGCACCTACAACAGGACCGACACCAGCACCTACACCAGCACCTACACCAGCACCTACACCTACTCCGGCAACAACACCAGCACCTCAAGAAGCAGGTAATTATTATATGCCAGAGGGAGATTCTTATAGTGATTTAGATGCTGGAGATAAATTAATGATTGCTAGGCAGTATGGAGGTATCTATTATGATTCTCAGGGTAATAGATATGAAATGACTCCAGAACAATTAGCAACTTATCAGACACCAGCACCTACACCAGCACCAGCACCGGCAGAAGAGGACACTAGAGATGCTAGGCAAATAGCTAAAGATATTCTTTCTGGAGAATATAAAGTTCGTGAAATACCTGATGCTCAAAAAGTTGAAATTGGTGAAGATATAGAAGCTTTACAACTAGATGAAATAAAAGAGTTAGAACCTGTAACAATTTCTCCAACAAGTCAAGAAAATGTTAGTTTAATTGAAGATATTATACAAGCTGAACAACCTGAAGAAGTAAAAGCTTCAGGTATTAGTGAAATATTACAAATTCCTCAAGATGTAGCTATAAAAATTGTAAGAGGAGAAATATCTTCTAAAAGTTTAACTGATGGAGTAGAGGTTCAAAGAATTGAAGATATAGAATCAGCTAAAGTTGATATTAAAGAAGGTGCTGTAGCTAAAAGAGTTGTAGGCTCTTTAAGTCCTAATGCAAAAGCTACTGCTGCTCAAAATGCTGGAGTTACTTTATCAAAAATTACAAGAGCTAAGAAACAACTACGAAATGCTGGTCTTTCTGAAAATGAAATATTAGAATTAGGAAATGACCCTGAAGAATTAGAAGCAAGACTAACTGATTTTACAGAAGAACAAAGAGGTATAATTGAAGGATTACCTGAAGAAGCTTTAGTTTCAAATCAATTAGATAGTCTACTTGAAGGTATTGAAGAGGGAGAAATACCAACATGGGCAAGACCTGCTGTTGCTTCTGTGGAAGCTATGTTAGCTCGAAGAGGTTTAAGTGCTTCTACTGTAGGTCGAGATGCTCTTGTAAATTCTATAATACAAACAGCAGTTCCAATAGCTCAATCTAATGCCCAAGCAATACAACAATCAGTAGCTCAACAAAAAAGTATTGAAGCACAAGCAGCTGAAGCAGATGCTCAAAGACAACAACAAGTTTCTTTACAGAATGCTAAAAATGTTTTTAATTTAAATATGGCACAATTTAGTGCAGACCAACAAACTGAATTATCAAATAGTAAATTTTTACAAACTGTATCTATTACTAATGCTAACAATGAACAAAGAAGTATTTTACAACAAGCTGTATTAATGTCACAAGCTAATATAGCTGAAGCTAATTTTGCACAACTAGCTCAAATACAAAATTCTAAAAACTTTTTAAGTATGGATTTAGCTAATTTAAATGCTGAACAACAATCAAATATGTTAGAAGCACAACAAGAACAGCAAAGAATGTTATCTAATCAAGCTGCAGAAAATGCTAGAAGGCAATTTAATGCAACTTCAGATATACAAGTTCAACAATTTAATGCAAATTTAGCAGCTAGAATTTCTCAGTTTAATGCTGCACAAGAAAATAGTGCAAAACAATTTAATGCTCAAGTACAAAATTCAGCTGAAGCTAGAAGAGTAGCTAATGAAATAGATGTAGCAAAAGTAAATGCTGCGATAGTAAATGATAGTAATAAATTTAATGCTCAAGTTGCTTTTGAAAGAAATAAATTTAATACTGCCAATAGACAAGCAATTTTACAATCAAATACAGAATGGAGAAGAAAAGCTAATTTAGCAGATACAGCAGTTCAAAATCAAATCAATATGCAAAATGCTATGAATGCATATAATATGGACACTGCTGCATTAAGTTTTATGTGGCAAGAGTTAAGAGATGATGCTGATAGAGAATTTAGACATGAAGAAAATGAATTAAATAGAAAGAATGCGTTAATTCAACAAGCGATAGATAATGCATCTGCATTAGGTAAACACTACAGTTCTTATGATAGTATTGTAGGTATGATAAGCGATATATTTGGAGAAAATTAAGGAGAAATATAAATGGGATTTTTGAAAAAAGCTTTTAAAAAAATAGGAAAAGGAATAAAAAAAGTAGCTAAAAAAGTTACTAAAGTAACCAAAAATATTTGGAAAGGTATAAAAAAAGCTGGTGGTAAAGTTATGAAAGCCATTAGTAAAGCAGGTATAGTAGGTCAACTTGGATTAATGTTAGTAATGCCTTATGCTATGGCAGGTATTGGAAGTTTAATAGGAGGAGCTGCAGGAGGTTTAAGTGCGACATGGACAGGTTTTGGTAATTGGGCTTCAGGTATGATGGGAAGTTCTAATGCTTTTGCTCAAGCAGTAGGTGGAATTGCTAAAGGAGTTTATCATGCTGGAGCTACTGCTGGAAAATTAATAAAAGGAGTTTCTAGTTTTATTGATACAGGATTTAAAACTATAGCTCAAAAAACTGGATTACCTAACCCAATAGAAGGTTTTTCTAGTGCAGTTAAATCTGGGTATACTAAAAGTTTTGCTGCAACAAATAATTTTTTATTTGGAGGAACAGATATACAAGCAACAGCCTCTCAACTAAGGGCAGCTGGAGTTACAGATACTTCATTTACTGATAAATTTTTACAAGAAGCAACTGCTCCTAAACTAGATGAAAAAGGATTTAATATTGAAAAATTAGAATCTTTACAACAAGGAGATTTATCTGGACAAATATATAATCCTACAGGAACTGTAACTTACAATGATGCAACTGGTATTTATACTGACAGTATAGGTGTCGAATTTACTGCTGATTTAGATGGTAATTTTACACAAGTTGGTGGTTTTAAATTTGGAGAATTTAATATGCCTAAAGGTGGATATACAGTAACTCCTGAAATGGCTACACAACAATTAGCAAGGAGGGGCATTGATACAAGTATTCCTCAAGTTGGTGAACTACCTACAAGAGTTAATAAATTTGGACAACAAATAAAAGATTTTGCTATATCAAAAGCAGGAGACTATATAAATAAATATGTAGATAATAAGATTAATAATTCTATTTATGGTGAACAAGATACTGATACAAGTATTGGATTTAGTCAATGGGAAGAAATAGGTAGAGGTATTGATGTTGTAAATTTCTTTAAAAAAGGAGATAGCTATACTCCAAGTTTAGCAGCATTTTACGATGATGCTGAAAATGTATTTGGAAGTAAAGCATAAAATATAATTATGAAAAGAGTAATACAAGAATTTGAACCTGAAGTGCTAGAGCAATTTAGTAATAATCCGGGAGTATCTATTCCCGGACAATCATTAACTAATGACCCTGATAATCCTTATCCTTGGGAACAAGCACCTAAGTTTACAGAAAAACAAGAGGCTTTAGACTATATAGTTTCTGAAATTTTAGAAGAAGATAGAATGTTAATAATTATGGATAGTGTTAGTAAAGGAGTACCTTTAACTGATATAGCTTATTTAATTTTACGAAAAGCATTTTCTAAAGGTTTTATTAATCCTGATTTAATGCTATTGTTAGCAGAACCTTTAATATTTGTTTTAATGGCAATATCAGAAAAATCAGGTGTTGAATATATTTTATATGAAGGTGAAAATGAAGAAGAAGAATTTGATGAAGAAGATGTTTCAGATTTACCTGATATGCTTAAAGAAAAATTAAAAACTAATCAAGATTTAGCTGAAACAATACAGCAAAATATTACTAGAGAAAGTTTACAAGATGTTGAATTACCAGAATCAGTTGAAGAACAAGTTGAACAGTTTGAGCCTTCAGATAGTTTACTTGAAAGAAATCAACAAAATGATAAGAGTTTATTAGAAAGGAGATAAAATGGCAAAAGATTTTAAAAAAATGGATTCAGTTCAGTTTGGTCTAAATTTATTAGCAGACCAACAGGCAGAGTTTAAAGCACAAGCAAGAAAGGCTGAAAAAAAAGAAGAAAGATTAATGGGTTTAAAACTTGTAACATCTGGTTTATCTGAATTAGTTAAAGAAAAATTTAATGCTTTTGAAAATTCTCTACAACCTCAAAAAATAAAATTAAATAATATTTATAACTCAGCTCAAGATATTATAGCCACTAATAAAATTATAGATACACAATATAATGGAGATGCTAAAGCATATTTTACAAATTTATATAGAACACAACTTACAAATTATGGCTCACAATTATACCCAGATGCTGACCCTGAATCATTAGGGCATTTTACATTACAAAAAGCAGAAGAATTGGGAAATCTAAAAGGCTCTGAATGGGCTAATGTAATAAAAGAAGCTAGAGATTTACCTACAAGTGTAGAAGGTCTACAAAATAATTGGGATAGATATGTTAAAGAATCAGTTCCTACTAATGTATTTTCATGGGCTACTAAAGGTATAAAAAACTTTTTTTCTGGTAAAAGTCCAGAACAAATAGAAAAAGAAGCTCAATTAAGTAGAGATAAATTATTTAATGAAGATTTGTTTAAAGATTTTATAGAATTGGAAACAAGTTATAATAATTTTAAAAACATAGCTCCTTCAGAGTCAGCAACAATTTTTAAAAATTTAGTAGACGATTATAAGGAAAAAAATGAAAAAGATGTAACATTTAAAAATAAAGTAGAAAATGTTCAAGTTATTACTCAAAATAAGAAAGATGGAACAGTTGAAACTTATGCAGTTTATACTATGAAAGATAATAATTCTCCTACAGGAAAAAGTTTTTTGAGTCAACAGATTGGAAATTTTGGAACTCCTAATCCTAGAGAAGTAATAATAAGAACTGACCAACAAATAAATGTAGGGTTATCAACAATGAAAAGTGAATTGAATAATTTAGGAAATGAAGAATTAACTAAATTATATAATAGTTATAATGAAAAAGAACAAAGAGCTTTAGGTTCAAACTTTTTAAATGCTAGAGATAGTTTTTTAGAAAGTGCTAATACTGTAGGCATAAAGGTTACTCAAACACAAGCAGAAAGATTAGCAGTAGAGTATATTCTTAAAAGTAAAGAAGGCACTATGACAGCTTATGATGGTGCATCAATTTTAATGGAAAGGGGAGTTTTAACATTTGATAATGTTTTAGAAAATTTTAAAGCATATTATAATGATGCTCAAAATAATATGGGTCAGAAAAAAGCTATGGAAATATATAATGACATGTATGTTAATATTGAAAGAGCATATCAAGCTAACCAAATTACTAAAGACGAAAGAGAAGAAAATTTAAATCAATTAAATGAAGCAAGTGGTCAAGAAATAGATTTTAGAATTTCTAATACTCAGCAGCAAAAGCAAGACACTGATTCGTCAGATGTTAAAATAATTCCTACAAATACAAAAATTGAAACTATAGTAAAAGATAAATTAGGAGAAGATAAATCTCTAACTGATTTAGAAAAAATATATAAAGACATATCTAAAAGGGGTGGAGGAGTCTCTGGAAGATACATTGACTTTTTTGATTTTATACCTAAAATGGATTTATCTAATTTAAGTAATGATGAATTAGAAGCTTTATATAATTTAACCGATAGATTTGGTAAAGATGCGTTAAGAAAGCAACTTGCTATTCCTGATGATTACAATTTTAGTGAATTTGCTTTTCAAAGAAATACTTTTAGAGAAGCTATTGAAGATGTAATTAAGAAAAGAGAGGATGAAACAGGTAAAGGAATTATCGGTAATTATATGTATGGCGAAAAACGAAGACAAATGGCTATATCTTTAGATGATATATTTTTTAAACCTTTATTAGAATTAATAATCTCTGAATCCCAGCCAAAGACAGAAACAGAATCTAAATAATATATATACATGGGCATAACCTATAAATCTACACTTACACCAAGTACACCTTCATTAACAAGAGGTAAATACAATCTTGACGATTTAGAACAAGATGAAGAATTTTTAGAAGTATCTGAAAGATTTTTAGAGTCTATAGGAGAAAAGTCAGATGATGTTTTTGAATTTTTAAGAGATTCAGATTTTAATTTATATTCAGGAATGCAAAGAGCCATGCAAAGTGGTAAATTTAATGAGCAACAAAAAAAAGATTATTCTTATCTTAGAAAAAAATTTGATGGAGCAGATGTAGGAAGTTTAAAACAATGGGTTGAACTTATTAAAGATGGCTCTATTGATGTTGTAACCGACCCTACATTATTATTAGCTGCAGTTACAACTCCTTTAACAGGTGGTACTTCTTTAGCAGCTAGACAAGGAATAACAACAGCTTTAAATCAAGGCTCTAAACTTGTTGCTACAAATTCATTAAAAGATGTAGGAAAAAAACAAGCTTTAAAAGCTGCAGGTATTCTTTCTGCTGAAGCCTCTGCATGGACAGGGTTTGATAATCATTTTAGACAAAATACAGAATTAAATGTCGGATTGCGAAAACAATATTCTAATCCTGAATTAGTAGGTTCGGCTGCTTTAGGAGCTTTGACTGGTGCATTATTTGGTGGTTTGGCACAAAGAAATATTTTGTTTAATTCTAAAATGAATAGATATTATTCTGATGATGAGTTTAGAAAAGAAGCTGGAAATGAACTTTTGTTTAAAGCTAGAAAATTAGGAGATACTTTAAAAGCTAGAACTATAGGTTCTGCTACTTCTATTTTAGATACGATTTCAGAATTTTCTCCAAGTGCAAAAAAATTAGGTCAAACAATTAGAGAAGATTTTGAAAAAAAATTTTTACAGAGAACACAAAAAAAACTTGATTTTTCTTATGGTGAAGATTTAGATTTTAAAAGAGGTAAATATTTTAGATTTTTTGATGCAGCTTTGAAACCTGTTAGAAAGACAGGAACAATAAGTCCTGAAAATGAACAAGGTATTTTAAAAATTTTAAGAGGTGATAATCCTACAAATTACAATAAAGAGGTTCAACAAACAGCTAAAAATTTAAAAGAGTTTTTTAATAATATTTTTAAAGATGCAGAAGATGCTGGGCTTAGTGTTGGTAAAGTAGAAGATTATTTTCCTAGACAATGGGATAGAAATGCAATATCAAAAAATCCAGAACTTTTTAAACAAAAACTTGTTGATAATAAAATTGTTTCTTCAAAAGAAGTAGATGATGTTGTTGAGGGCATGTTAAATAAAAATAATGAATTGTATGCACCTCACTCAATTTTATTAACTCAAGCAAGAAAATTTCAAAATTTAAAAGATAATGAATTTTCAGAATTTTTGACAAATGATTTAGTAGAAGTTGCTACAAACTATTACATGAATGCAGCTCGTATGATTGCACATAAAAATAGGTTTTTACTAGCAGGAAAAGCTTCAAAACTTAGACCAACAAGAGTTGCAGGTTCCGAAGATGAGGTTTTAGCTTTCCATAGAAAAAGTAATGAAGAGCAATTTACTGAAAGATTTATAGATAATATAGACAAAGAATTAAAAGCTGTTAGAGGTAAAGGTTTAACTAAAAGAGACAAACAAAAAATTTTAAATTTGTATAAATCAGTAACCGGTCAAGTAGAATATTTTAATTCAGGAGCTATGCAGGGTGCTTATGATGCTATGAAATTAGCTAACTCTATGGCTTATTTACCATTAGCTTCAGTATCATCACTAACAGAGGGATTTTTACCATTAATAAAAGGTAATCCAACTAAATCTACTCAAAAAGTTTTAGAAGCATTAAAAGAAGGTAACAAAATTTTTATACAAGATATTCCCGGAATATTAAGATTAAAACATAAAATGTCTACCTCTCAAATTCAAAAAGAACTAAATTCTGTATTTATAGGAATGGATGAAGCTATTTCAGAAAGCACTAATAGATTATCTGGAGAAGGATTACAAAATGAATTTTTTAAAAAAATAGGTAGAGGATTTTTTAGATTTAATTTTTTAACTCCTTGGACAAAAACAGTAGAGTTAGGTTCTTTTAATGTAGGTAAAGATTTAATCTTAGATAATTTAACAAAATTAAATAATTTTAAAAAGCAAGGAATAAACATTTCGTCAGATACTGCTCCAATGAGAGTACAAAATTTAAAAGGAGAACTATTTGATTTAGGAATTGATGTTAATAAAGGAATAAGTTGGCTAAATAAAGGTGCTAATATTGAAGATAATTTTTATACTAACAGTGTGGTCAGAGGAGCTGGTAGATTTGTTAGAACAATTATTTTGCCTACATCAAGAGAAAGAGCTAAAATTCCTACTTTAATGACTAATCCTAAAATAGATATTTTAACTCAATTTTTAAGATACCCTACAGTATTTGGTAATACAGTTTTAAAAAATTATGCAAGAGATGCAATTCAAAATCCAGCTGCTAATGTTCCTAGAGTTACAGCATTTGCTATTATGGCTACTACACTAGCTTTACAAACAAACTATTGGAGAAGTTCTAAAGAAAATAGAGACAAAATTGACCAAGATGGATTTTCAAATAGAGATATACTAAAAGCTTTTCAAAGAGTTGGTTTACTAGGACCAATAGAATATGGAGTTAGATTTGGAGATGCTTTGAATGTTGGTAAAAATCCTGCAATAGCTGCTAGTAATTTAGGTGGACCTATATTTGGTGATTTTGCTGGGCATTTAATTTATGATAGAGGATTACTAGAAACCTATGGAGCTGGTAAAATACCCGGAGTTGCTACCCAAAATATAATAGAAAGATACACAGGAGTTAATCCTTATGCTCCGATAAAACAAGGTGCTAAAAAAATTGATAAAAAGATTTCAGAAGGAATAGCAAATGCATTTAGAGCATTAACTTTACAAGAAAAAGAAAAAAATCCTTTTGTATCTTTAGTGGGTAGAGGCACATTAAGACCACAATTTTTTGAAGGAGGAGAGGTTAATGTTCCTTTTGTTAGAGATGAGCCTGAAAATAGAATAGACCCTTTTACAGGAGAACCTTATGCAGCTCAATCTGACATAACAAATGACTCTATTAGACGAGAATCAACTGTAGAACAAATGGAAAGATTAGGTTTTTCTGAAGGCAGAAATCCTAATATTATTAATTTACAATTTTTACAAAAATATCATAATAAAAATTTTACAGATGTAGATGAATTTAAAGGAACTTTAGATAAAGAATTAAAAGGACAAACAGTTTCTATGAGATTAGGTACTTTTGGAATAGATGATAAAACTTATATTTTACCTACCTATGCAAAAGGTATTGGTAAAATATTGCCTGTAGAAACATTTATGCAAGATATTAGAGATGGTAAAATAATTGGATATAAAACTAAAGATGAAGCTGAAAAACAATTATCAATTTTAAGAAGTACAATTCTTAATAAAGAAAGAACAGGTTTTGCTAATGGTGGTGAATATGAATCAAAAAGTGTTATTGATGAGTTAACTAAACAGTTTATGAATCCTAAAGAACAAAGAAATTTTGAAGCTGATGCAGCTGAAAGTTTAAATAAATTAGTAGATGAAAATAAATTATCAGAAAAATATAAATTAAATATTACAGGAAATAAAGATAAAGTTAGATATGTTAAAGGAAGTAATGAAGCTTTTAATGCTTTAAAACATTATAACTTAGGAATAAAATATGGTGATAGTGTTTTAGGAACTACCCTTATAAATGCAAGGGAAGTTGGTCAAATACTAACACAAGGTCGATTTCTTGACTCGGCTCAAGATATTCAAAATAATATAAAAGGTATAACTTTTCTGCGTGAAGCTAAAGGAAACAAACAAGAAGCTTTAATGTTGGCTTTAAATGATATTGAAAAAAGATACAAAACAAATAAATGATATTATACACTGAAAAACAACTTGACCAAGCTTGGCACTCCGATTGTAAAAAAAGAACACTAAACGATAAGCCTTGGTTATCAAGAGAAAACTATAGACAACTTTTTGAAGGTTGTTTAGATTTTAAAGTAGCAGGAATGCATCAAGAAAGTAAATACTATTTAAAAACTTTTGATGTTCATATACCAAGATATATATTAGAAACAATAGAAGAAACAATAACTGTAGAATCAGAGGAGTAATATGGGATTCCCTTTTGAAATAATAACAATGTTAGCATCTACTTTATTAAGTAGTGTACTTAGCCTATGGTCAGAAAGTAGAAAAGCTAAACAACAAGAACAAATGGCTCTAATAACTAGAGGCAAGTTTCAACTAAAAGCTATTGATGCAGCTCGTAATGTTAAGAGCCAAGGCTTTCAATGGACAAGAAGAATCATAGCTTTAGTTTCTGTTTTTGCTATAGTAGTTTTCCCAAAACTCGTAGCAGTATATTACCCAGAAGTTTCAGTTACTGTAGGATATACAGAGTTCAGACCCGGATTCTGGTTCTTTACCAGTGACGAGGAAGTATTCAAGTGGGTAACTTTTAAAGGTTTAGTAATAACACAACTAGATACAAACCTAGTATCAGCTATTATAGGAATGTATTTTGGTGGTAGCCTAGTAAGAAGATAATGGATGATTTTAAAAAGGTTGTACTAGCCTTTTTAGTATCTTTCTGTTTTTTACTAGGATGGTTTATTGGTAAACTTATACTTGTATTTTACTATATATTTTTTTCACACTTTAGATAATGGATGATTGCAGAGAAAAACTTGAGATAACACTTTTATGCCTTGTATTTGTAGGTATGCTAATTGCGTTGTCAGCTTGACAAATTTGTAAAATAACAGTATAATAAAAAGAGCAATAGGGCAAAAAGCATATTGCATAATTTAACTTGCTTAATAAGGAGTGAAATATGACAAGTAAATTTCTTTTGGATTTAACACATCCATCTTTTAGCAAATCCTTAATCGGGTTTGATTCGTTATTCAATGAGCTATCTAAGTTACAAAATTTAGATAGAGAATCTAATAGTTCTTATCCACCTTATAATCTTTATAGGGATGGTGAAATATATACAATAGAAATGGCAATGGCAGGTTTGTCTTCTAAAGATATTGATATTGAATTAAAAGAAAGGGTATTGACTATTTCTTATGAAAAGAAAAATGATGATAATGATATAGCTGTCCATAAAGGTCTAGCTAATCGTTCATTTAGAAGAAGTTTTAATTTAGCAGAAGATATTGTTGTTAATAAAGCTTCACTAAAAAATGGATTACTTTCTATAGTTTTAGAAAAAATTATACCTGAAGATAAAAAACCTATCAAAATAAAGGTATCTTAATTTTTATATGAATAAAAAAGAAAAAATATTTTTATACTTTAATATAATTTTATTATGGGCTGTTGTAATATGGTCTTTTTATTTTTTATTTATAGCATAAAATAAAAAAAGCCCTCGAAAGAGGGCAATTCTTTCTCTCAGGCTCTCAGAGGCTGTCTAACAAAAATCATAAGATATTCGACTCTTACTATTCCTAATAGTAAAAGAATGTCTTACACACGATTCTATGAGGTCAATTTTTAAAAAATATTAATTTTTTATAGCATTAATCTCATTTTCTATCTGATGATGTATTTTATCTATTTTAGTTCTACCTTCTCTAATTATTGTTTGAATAACTCTTAAATCGTGTCCAGAAAAAACTTTATCAGCATGTTCATAAGGCAATCCTGATATTTCTCTAACTAATTTTCCAGAGGTGTCAAACAATATTTTATAAGATAGAATATTTGCTTCTTGATTATTTTCCATTTTATATAATTTGATTTATTAAATTGTTTATTAGTAAAGATAAACCGACAGCATTTAATATTATTAATGCTCTATCTTTCCACATTAAGCCAACAACTAGCCACGCAGTAACTCCTGTTATAGATAATAACAAGTCAGTATAAATCATACCATCTACTCCTCGCATGGACATAGCAACTAATATTAATATACTACCTGCCCATTTGATATACCAAGAT
>CAACVD010000994.1_pt1 | contig 13674 bp, 12 predicted proteins | sample 2381771 | NCBI WGS metagenome assembly CAACVD01 (sample SAMEA5211965, study PRJEB30684) | marine metagenome | biome: Marine; feature: Epipelagic; material: Water | collected 2015-10-15 | depth 15 m | reverse complement strand
CTAGAACAATACAATCTCCCGGTGTAGAAATAAAAGAAATAGATCAAAGTTTGCGTCCAGTATTACCTGTAGGTACAAACGTTTTGGTTGCAGGATTTGCATCTCAAGGACCTTCAGACGAAGTAATTCAGGTTACAAGTCAAAGTGAATTTGAACAAATTTATGGAATACCCAAGACTCCAGCAGAGAGATATTTTTACCATAGTGTAAGACCATTATTTCAATCTCCTGCTAATATTCAAACATATCGCTTACCATATGGTAGTGATAAAGGTAGAGGATTCGGAAATAAATATTCCGCTCTAGTCTACACAGCAAGTGCGATTGACATGTCTAATGTAGGTGATAGACAATTTGGTTCAACTCTAGCTACTTATGATGCTCAAGATTCACAAGTTATGTATCTTGTACAAGCACCGCAACATGTTGAATTAACTGAGGATCAATACAATGACGTTTTACAAAAGAAAACATTTGATTGGTCAAATACACCTGCTCCGGAAAATACTTCATTCAGTGGTAGTGATTTAGCAACTATGGGACAAGCTGCTATGATTGTTCTTAATAAAGCACAGACAACTATTAATAATAAGTTTGAAGGTTTTTATCTTGGTGCTGTTGATAATACCAGTTTAAACCCAGCAACTGACTTTGATGGTATACAAGCTGTATATTCAATTGCAGCATCTGGAGATAAAAATGCATTTTCTGATTATACAAAATTACCAGCAACAAGATTACAGTTTGCGTTATCAAGTGTATCTGATAATAGTAATGATACATTTGGAGTAGATGATGGTAGTGTTTCAGAGGTAATGGAAAACTTAACGCAGTTTGATATTAGTGGTCCAGAATTTAATGATACTCTTTCATTTGGTTTATTCAAATTAAGACAATCACCATTCTCACCTGATAGCGTTAAATTAGATTACGTATTATCAGAGAGTTTTGTTGGTTCTACTGATTACCATAGACAAATACAATCAAAAGATGGAGGTGTTCCAAAGAGCTTCTATTTAGATACTGTTGAAGATGGTTCACCAAACGTTACAGTTTTAACTAATGACTTTATTTCTAATAGAACAGGTGATACTTATTTAGATATTGATGGTAATCCAAGTAAGATTGTTAGATTTTCATCAGGTCTTAAAAAAGCACAAGGAGATTTTGATAATGTAGCTTCTGTACGAGCAGTAAGTGGTGAATATATACCTAATTACTTTACTTTAAATGGTAATCCATCTGATGGTGAAATTACTAGATTAAGAACTAATTTATCCAATGCAGCTAGTGACCCAGCTGATAATTTATTCCCACTCGGTGTATATGAACCTGCTAAACTTGCAGATAAAACTTTAGGTTCTATACCTGGTAAATTAGATAGATTATTTGACAGTGTAGAAAACGTAGATTTATTTGATATAGATCTTACAGTTGACGGTGGTATATCTACTATTCATGCTATGAAAGAAATGAATAATGAAGTATTTGATGATCTCATAACAGTTAATGCTACGATGTCAGGTTTCTATACATCAGATATTATTAACGGACTTTCAGAAGATGCTAAAACATTTAGATCTAATTGGAAAACAATCTTTGATAGATTTGCAGAGTTTGCTGAAAAACGTAGAAAAGATCATTTATTTATTTCTGATTTACCAAGACCATTATTCCTACAAGGTAAAAGCAATTTAACTTTAAATGATGCAAGTAAGAATTTCTCATTGAATATGTTGAAACCGATTCAAGCTCATACAAGTATTGTTAACACAAGTTATGCTACAACTTATGGGCAGTGGGTACAAATTTATGATTCATATTTAGATGATCAGTTCTACGCACCGTTCTCAGGATTTGCAGCAGCTTCAATGGCTAATACAGATGCTAATTTTCAACCATGGTTTGCACCAGCAGGGTTTACAAGAGGTATTGTTACAGGTGTTAATGATTTAGCATTATACCCTAAACAGAAGCAAAGAGATCAGTTATATAAGATTTCAGTTAATCCAGTTGCGTTCTTCCCGAATGAAGGGTTTGTAATGTTTGGTCAAAAGACTTTACTTAAGAAACCAAGTGCATTTGATAGAATTAATGTAAGACGTTTATTCTTGAACCTTGAAAAAGCAGTAAGACAGACAGTTAAGTTCTTTGTATTTGAACCTAATACATTGCTAACAAGAACAAGAGTTATCAATACTATTAATCCTATTTTTGCAAATGCTAAAAATACTGAAGGAGTTTATGATTATTTGTTAGTTTGTGATGAGAGAAATAATACACCAGAAGTTATTGATCAGAACGAATTGGTGGTAGACATCTACTTAAAACCAGTTAGAGCGGCAGAATTTATATTAGTTAACTTTTATGCTACCAGAACAGGTACAGACTTTAATGAATTAGTTGGTTAATATATACCTATAATTAAATAATAATATGGCAGACAGTAAATTAACAGACTTACCAGAAGTAACAACGATTGCAGATAATGATGTATTATATCTAGCTAATGTATCATTAAATCAATCGAATAAAATAACTTATGCAAATTTAATTAATACTAAATTTGTTGCTTTAAATACAGAATTTGAAGCGGTAAGTGCTAGTGTTGATACTTTAAATTCACAATTCCCAGCTATTAGAAATGAAGTATTAGCTCAAACGGCAAGAGAAGGTTTCTTTACTATGGGTGGAACTGTATTGAATAATACTAATTTTAGTAGTAGTGCTGTATTTGTATCTACATTTTCTTTTTGCCCTGATGATAATGCTTCTAATGTATTGTCAGCAACTTTACCAGCTACTTTTAATGTAGGAGATATATTAACACCGTCATATTTAGGGACTGCGACACACCCACATTTAAGTGGTGTTGAATTAGCAGCAGTACCTCTTAGTTCAAATGCTCTTACTTTAATAGTTAAAAATAATACAGGTAACTTACTTCAATTGTCTGGTGGAGGGCTTGGTGTTGATGACGATACACTATATTTTAAAGTCGATTATCAACGGTCAACATAATAAAAGAGATTAAATAATTACATGGCAGATACATCACAGACAATTCAAGGATTTTATACAGCAGCACAATCAAAAGATTTTGCAAGAAATAATCTTTTTAGAGTGTTGAATATTAATTTTGGTAGTGGTTCATCGGTTACATTTGATGAAAGTGATTTAATTTATGCTACTACAGCTACATTGCCAGGTAAATCAATTACTAATGTAACAGCTCCTTATATGGGATTAAATTTTAACGTTCCTGGTGTTGTTCAGTATGATGGTAGTGATAGTTATACTATTCAGTTTAGAAGTGATGAATCGTATGATTTAAGAAATAAATTCTTACAAGCTATTAATGATACTTTCGATGATTCAGATAGTACAGGTAATTATTTTATGCCTACTGAAGAAGCAGTTATTGATTTGGTGCTTTTAGATAAAGAATTAAATAGAGTAGATCAATATCAGTTAGTTGGTATATACCCTAAGAGCGTAAGTGCTCCAGGATATGATGCTACAGCTACAGGTGATATAGTAACGTTTGATGCAACTATATCATACCATTATTTTAGGAAAACATCTTAATTTAAACAAACCGTACTAGGTACGGTTTTTCTATGTATAAATATAATTAGATGTCTATATTAAATTCTATTAATAATGCTATACAAGGAGTTTCTAATGCTACAAATTCATTAGTCGGTGGTTCGGTAGCTCAACCAGGTTTATCATTATTAGGTACTAATTTACCAGGAGTACCTTTAATAAGTATGAGAGATCATTTTCTTAATAGTTTAAGTCAATGGTCTTCCTCTATACCTTTAAACACTCAGTTTATTATTTTATTCGACGGATTTCCATTAGGTTTAACAAATCATACTATCAAAACATTGGAGGAAATTGATGGAAGACAGTTTTCAGATATTACTTTAGCAAAATCAGTTACTACAAATTTAAAGAACCAAGGAATGGTAGGTTGTATATTTGCTACTGGGTTTAATGTCGGTTCAGAAACTTTAGATTCTGACGCTGCAATGATAGACAATAATAGAGGTTTTATTCAAGGTACAATTTTAAAAGATAGAGGACCCTTTTCAGGTAATGCTTTAACTATACCATTTAGAGATACTAATACATCGTTTGTAGATTTTGTAATTAGACCTTGGTTAATAATGGCAAGTCATTATGGTTACGTAGCAAGAAATCCAAACGATTTAAGAGAAAGACTTAAAGATCCTAAATGTAATATAACCATAGTCCAGTATACAAGAAGTGAAAAAGGTTTATCTCAAATACCAAGAAAAACATGGCAGTTTTTTAATTGTGTTCCTACTGAAGTTGATACAAGAGATTATCAATATGCATCAGGGGAATCTGATAAAAACTTTACAACTAAATGGGTTTATGATCATTATACAGTTAATAATAACTTGTTTATGAATATAGAAGAGTTGATTAAGTCACTCAACCCGTTTAAATTTTAATAATGAATGAATATCATTATGAAGGATTTATAGTTAAAGAATTAAATTACTTCGATTATAAAAACTTAGTTAAAAAATTATTAACAACTGATATTGAAGTAATAAATGTCGTTTTTAACGAGTTATTCAATAATTGTCTAATATCTGATAAAAAATATAATGCACTCGATAAATTTAAATTAATTCTTTTTATACGTTCTTTAATATTAGGAGAAGATATACAAATAAATTACAAAAAAAGAAATTATAATTTAGACGTTACAACTATATTAAATGACGCTAATATATATGAGAAAGATATAGAGACTGATTGTTTTGTTTTAAATAATTTTACTAATTTTTATATAAAAGATGTTGGTGAAGAGATAATTAACAATTTAAAGATATTAAAAATAAATAATAAAGAAATAAATTTAGAAAAATTTACTTTTGAAGAAAAACAAAAAATATTTAACGAAATAACTGATGTTAATATAGTAGATTTATATAACCAATCATTGAAAGATTTAAAAAATAATAAGATTAAATTTTTAGATTTAGATATAAATCTTCACAACGGAGATTTACTAAATGTATTGAAACATATTTTTAATTATGATTTAAATAGTTTATATGATTTTGAATATAGTTTAATGAGACATCTTAATTTTACTTCTAACGATTTTAAAAATTATTCTTTTTCTGAATTAAAATTGTTTCATAATAAACTCAAAGATGAAATGAAAGAACAAAATAAAGACAATAACCCTGGTATACCTACGCAACACAAGTAAATATTAATATGAGTGAAAATTTTAATGACATATTAAATGAGGTAAAAGGTTTAAAAAAGAATTTAACCTTCTTTTCACGAGCTAATAATTTAGATTTAGAAATAAGTCCATTAAATTTGCAACAGCAGAAAATAATTATCGAAAATAGTATTCAAAGTAATTTATCCGTTTTATTTTTTAACAATTCATTTTACAATATTATTAAAGAAAACTTTGCAGGGGATATAAACACGCTTGATACGATAGATAGAGTATCTATTTCACTATCTTTAAGACAAAAAATGTCAAATGAATACACGTTAGATGATACTAAAGTAAATTTATCTGATATTATTGATAAAAATAAAAAACCTTTATCTATAGACCCTCTTGAAATAGTTACTGATAGCTTTACATTTAGAGTTAGTAAACCTTCATTAGTATTAGATAATAAAGTTAACAAACTACTACTTAATAAATACAAAGGTAAAAAAATTACCGAGGATAATGTTAATAATGTAATAAGTGATCTATACGTTTATGAAATACTTAAATTTGTTGATGAAATTATAGTAGGAGACAAAACATTAGTTATTTCAGAAAATTTTAATAATTCATTAAAAATTTTAAGTGAAATTGAAACAAGTGAGCTAAAAGAAATCTTTAACTATATTAATAAAATAAGAGATATTGAGTTAAATATGACTCAAATACCTAATTCTGAAAAATATATATCGATAACACCTGACTTCTTCGTAGTATAATATTTTTTTATAAATATTATTAATGGCAGCCGGGGATCAAACTTTATCAGATGCACTTCTCTTAATAACTAAAGTTTCTAATAATCAAAATAAAAGACTTGATAAATTAGAAAAAGTTTCTGGTTCTTCTTATACTGAAGGTCCTAAAAAAGTTGAAGAGTTGGTAAAAAAACCAGAACCAAGAATTATAACTGATTTTGGTAAAAGTGCAGAAAAAGATTTAAGAAATGCTTTAACACAGAAAGAAGAAGATGGAGAAAAGAAACCTGAAGGAGGTTTTAATTTTATTAAAAAAATAATTGGACCTGCCTTATTAGTGTTAGGAGGTCTATCAGCTTTAGTTACTGGTTTAATGTCTGACGGTCCTTTGAAAGGTCTGTTTAATATTTTATCTAAAGGTGGTATTATAGGAGGTGTTAAATTATTCGCAAACTTAGCTGGCAAACAAATGGGTAAATTTACTGCAACATTTGCTAAAATATTACCTAAAAACTTATTTGGTAATATTATAGATAGTGCTAAAAGTTTTTTAGGAGGAATAGGTAAATTTTTATTAGCACCATTTAAAAAGCTTGGAGGTAAAGGAGCTGCTAAAGGTGTATTTGGAATAGTTGGTAAACTATTTACTAAAACTCTAAAACCATTGTTAAAAAGAATACCTGGTATAGGTTCACTTATATCATGGGGGTTTGCAGTTAGTAGATTTAAGAGTGGTCAACTTGGAAGAGGTTTAATTGATCTTGCTTCAGGTATAGCTACTCTATTTCCAGGTTTAGGCACAGGTTTAAGTATAGGTTTAGATGTATTAAATGCATTTTTAGATGTAAAAGCTGGTAATGCAGAAGAAGTTAAACCAGCTGGGTCAGGTTTTAAAATAGGTGATTTTTTTGGTAATATAAAAGATAAAATTATGAATAATTTTCCAATTAAAAATTTATTTGAATTTTTTGGAGGTGTAGGTGATGTAATGAGTGGTAACTTTAAAGGAGGATTTACTAGAATGGCATTTGCTATACCGTTTATGAAACCTTTAAGTGATTTTTTATTCAATGAAAAAGAGGAAGCTACTGATAAAGGAGGTAATTTTAGTTTCGGTAAATTTTTTAAAAATATTAAAGATAAAATTTTAGTTAAAGTGTTATCTTTCTTACCTGAAAAAATCTTAGGATTTTCAGTAAGATCAAGAGCAGCTGAAGCGTTAGGTATCGATATGGGTTCAATAGTTGATGACGAATCAGCACAGACTAATCTGGAAGATATTCAATTAGAAAATAAACCGGAAGGAAAAGAATTAGGAGGAGAAGTAAAAGCAAAAGGTGAATATATAGTTGGTGAAGCAGGGCCTGAATTATTTGTTCCAGAATCTGAAGGTTTTATAGTAAGTAACGATAAATCACTTAATTTATTAGATAAAGAAACGTTCAGTAGCTTAACAACTAATATAGGTAGTTTACAAGATGAACAATTAAAAGAACTTAAAAAACAAAATATATTCTTAAAAGCTTTAATAGAAAAATCTAATTCAACTGGAAACGTAGTTAGTACTACAAATACTAATACTTCAATAATAAATTCAAGCAAAGGACCTTCGATAAAACAATTTAGAGAAATGTATGCTTAATTAAATATTATTAATGGCAAACTTATGGACTCTTAAATTTGGTAAAGACGCTAAACTACCTGTATTAGTTAGATCAGGTACTAATGTCGGTACAAACATGAGTTTTGTAAAAAATAGAGTATATAAAGGCTTATCTGGACCTTCTGATCCAATTGATGTTAATAATGATTTTCCTTGGACTAAAAGTCCTAAATCTTCTAGAGAAGATGTACCTAAACTTAGAATGGTAGAAAAGAGGATAACTAAAAATAGTACAGTAAGCAATTTAGCTTATTCTTTATTAGCTAGTGCTGATTTAGCTAATACTGTAGGTAGTAGTGTTATTGATGCTATAAAACCTGGTGATGAAAAAAATATAGAAGATCAACTTAATATTATACGTCAAGGAAGTAGTGATACCTCTACTGATGCAGCAGCAGATGAAGGAATTTTAAGTACAGTAGCAAAAGCAGCTGGTGAATTATTAAGTCAAGATTCATTTCAAAGTAATGTGCTAAAACCTTACAACTTTTTATATGCTACTGAAAAAACAGGGTTTGAATATATATTTCCTTACTTAGATAATGCATATAGAGAATCAAATATAAGCATGGGGGGAGATCAAGGTAATATAGCCTCGGATGTTTTAGGCGTAGTTAGAGATTTTCAACAACAAGCTACTGGTTTAGCTTTAGCAATAAGACCTGGTGTTTACATCGAAGAAGCAAAACAATTCACAATGGGTGAAGAAGGTAGAACTTTAACTATAAAAATACCTTTATTAAATACTGGAAAATATGAAGATATTTCACGTAACTATCAATTAATTTACGGTTTAATTTATCAAAATAGACCTGGTAGAATAACAAAAAATTTAGTAGATGTACCCGTAATATATGAAACCTTTATAGAAGGGGTAGCCTATATGCCTTATTCATATATTAAAAGTATGTCAGTGAATTTTTTAGGTAATAGAAGAACGATGGATATAAATTTACCAGTAACTAAATTTACAACAACAGGTTCAGACGTTGGTACTCAAGTAAGAACTATAAGGACAGCTATACCGGATGCATATGAACTTACTTTTCAAATAACTGGCTTGAATGATGAAACTAGAAACTTTATGTATGAAAGTATAGATAGAGGTGTAGTTACGACTGGTGTCAAAGCTTTAAATAATCCTGATATTGATAACACAGCACCTGGTACAGATACAACTCAAGGAGGGCCTAATATAGGTTCAGGTGGAGCTAGAAGTAATCCATCCGGTAATGCTAGAAGGAGTGGTAACTAATGGAAGGTAAATATCAGAAAGATGTAAATGAGTTACCTGAACTGCAAATGTTTAGATATGAAAATATATTTAAAGTTTATGAAACAGGTGATAAAAATTTTTATTACTATAATATACTTAAAAAAATTAATTTACCAGATAATTTAAATAATAATTTCTTTGATTTTTTAACTTTATATAAAAATACACCATTAACAACTATAAGCTACCAACTATATGGTACTACTCATTTATGGTGGTTGATTATGTTAGTTAATAAGATCAATAATCCTGTAAAGAGTTTACCTTTAGGTAAAAAAATAAGATATATAAAAAATAATTATATAAAAGATATTATTGATAGTATTAGCCAACAATTGCAATGATTATAAACAATATATTAGAATTAACTAAAAATGATTCTTCTTCAAATGAATATTTGATCGATAATCAAAAATATGTAGTTAAAATTTTATTCGTTAATGCAGATTTAAGTGTTTTTACTATGTCTAAAAATAGTATAAAAAGTTTTAATATTAATGATAATGCTTTTGATCCATTTAATTATTCTTCAATTAGTTTCGTTGATAATGATAATGCTTTTCAAAGATTAAAAACCAATAATGAGGATTCTGAATTCAACCCGGAATTATCTAATATACTTAAAGGGTTCCAATATAGAGGAGATGGTAGAGATTTCTTATTTGTTGAATTTATCCCTATTGATAATGCTAACGAAGTGTATGGTACAGAAAATGATGACTTTAATAATAAATTTGGTTATAGAAAACTTTTTGTATGTACTGACGATAGTGAATCTTTACAAGGAGATGAAACTATAAAAACCATAAATTTAATAGATTTTGATGAAAAAATATTAAGAGAACAAAAGTCATTTTTTTCATCTGCTGATTTAATAAAAAATCAAAAAAATATATTTTTATTATCAAATAGTGAAAGACAAGTAAAGACAGGTATATGCATAAAAAATTTATTAAAAAATAGTTTATTTTTAAAATCATTTAACCAAGTGCAAAAATTAAAAAAGGATAATACTCCTGATTTTGAAGAAGGTCTTAGTGAAATATTTTATACATCACCTGCTGATAACACAGCTTATGATGATTTATTGTATTTACTATCTAAACATGTAAGTGATAACCCTAATAATGATTTTTCAATACTAAAGAAAGGCAATTTTGATAACAAATATTCTTTAAAAAGCGTTTCAGCATTATTTAAAAAAGCGTACAACGTTGAAGATGGTACAGCTGGTGAAGAAAATTTAGAAAAACTATTTATTACTGGTACTTCTGATAGTGACCCAGTTATTCAAAGTGATAAAAAGACTCCTGATAGAATAGCATCATTCGGCCAATATAGTGAAATAAAAGATGTTAATTTTTTCAATACTGACTCTATAATTAATAGCGAAAAACTAAAAACAAAAGTATTACATTCTTATAATTTTAGTGATAAAACGTTTAATATAGATAAAAAAAATTCTGATATATTAAATGTAAAAAATAAATTTAATGATAATTATGTTAATAATATGAAAGGTAAAGATAATAATCCTTTTCCTAATCTTATAGTAAACCAAATGAAAGGTACTAATTTATCATTTGATAATGCATATTCTTTATACGGAGAAAATGATAACATTCGACTTTCAGAAGGTGTAAATAATTTACTTAAAAGTTCAATTGTTACCAATTTAGCAGCTGAAATAACTTTAAAAGGTCAATTATTTAGAAAAGCTGGTAAATTTATTAGTATAGAAAGAGACGGAGAATATGTAGATAATTTATTTGATGATAAATTTTTAGGCATTTACTTTATACTGAATATAGAACATAATTTTATTGATGATACGAAATATAATAATAAAATATTAGCAGTAAAGACGTATATACATAAAGATCCTAAATTTAACGAAGAAGTAATATGAGTTTTAAAACAACATTAATACCTGAATATACAGATACTATAATTCTTCAAAAAGAAGAGTTTTATAAAAAGAACACTGATCTTATTGATGTAATAGGAGATTATTTAACTGAGTTAAATTTGAATATAGGTTATGAACAAGGTAAATCATCTGGTAGAGCATTTGCTAATACCGTATTATTTTTTAAAAATTTAAATGATGAAGATTTTACTATAGATGATAAAAAAATTGATGAATCTTTTAAAGACTATTATATAGAAAAATATAATAGTTTATTTGTAGATATAAAAAACTCAGTATCTAATTTTATTCAAGATAATGTTTATTTTAAAAATTATTCTGATGATGTAGGTATATTATTTGATAGTAATAGTGTTATAGATAATAGTATATCTCCTTATTTTGATATTTTTTATAGTGAAACTGAAATACCTAATAATTTAAATACTACTATTTTTAATAAAACTACAACTGACAATAAATCATTACAGAAAAAATTTACTAAATTTAATGATGCATTATTGAAAACAAATTTAAAAGGTATAGTAGGTGATAATAATGATATAACTGTACAAACCACGTCTCATGGTTATAATATTACCAATGATTATAAGTATTACGAACGTTTTTTCGAGTTTAAAGAGCCGATGATAAAAAATATAGTTTCAAATATAAAAGGTTTAGGAGAATATATACTTTTTATCAAGGATTTAAACTTAAGAGATAATGAAACTGAATCCAGTTTATTTAGTTACAGTTATAATATAGAAGGTGTAGAAGAGCAGTATGATATTTTAAAAAATAAATTAGATATCAACCCATACACTACTAATTCTATATTATCAACCTAAATCTTTTACTTCAGCTTCAATTATATCAGCATCGTTTATTAATTTTTTAATTAATTCTTCCCTATTAATTGTAAGACCTATACGTTCATTTGAGGTGTTTTGAAGTTCTTTTTTACTTTGAATATCAATTTCTTTTATTTCTTTTCTAGCTTCATTATTTTTATTAGTAATATGTATTTTATTAAGACTTTCAATAGCTGCAGCTGATGCACCTACTAATTTACTCAAAGCTTCAAGATCTTTATAATCAGGAGCAGCTGTTATAAATTGTTTAACATCTTCAACGTAATCTACACTACCTTTAATAAGCTTACCTGAATACTGTAATAAAAATTCTTCTAGATTATCATTACTTAAATTTAGTTCACCTTCTTGAATTTGTTTATTAACTTTTGTAGAACCTTTTAACTGACTTAAAAGGTCACCAACAACGCTTTCTACATCTTCATCTTCATTACTCATATAATTATTTAGTTGAAAACTGTTAGGAACGTTAATATAATAGATATATGAGTGAAAAAGTTAATATTAAGTTTATAAAAACGCATGACGATGCAGTTTTACCAACTAAAGCGCATGATGGTGATAATTGTTTTGATTTATATGCAGTTGAAGATACAGTAGTTAGAGGTAGTTGGTCATGGTTTGGTCAAACCCGAGTAGGTAATGAAGTTGTACCAGTAGGCATTACAGTTGCTGATATTACCCCTGGCTACGGATTTGTCTTAAGACCTAAATCAGGTTTAGGGTTTAAAGCTGGATTACAACCTCATTTAGGTGAAATTGATAATGGTTATAGAGGTGATTGTGCAGTAAAGATGTATAATTTTTCTCATGAAGATTATTATTTTAAAAAAGGTGATAAGGTTGCTCAAATTAAAATTGAAAAAATTTATGATACAAAAGTAAGCTGGGTTAAAAAAGCAACTAAAGCAAAACGAGGTGATGCTGGTTTCGGGTCAAGTGGTAAATAGGAACAGTAATATAATTAATTATGAAAAGAACAAGTCAAAGAATAACTGAAAAAAAAGTAGGTAACGCTAAGATTAGAAAGACTGTAACAGTTACAGTTACTAAGCCGACTAAAAGAAAAAAGAAATAATGTTTAATAACTTATACGTAGAAAAGTATAGACCTCAAACGTTATCTGATTTAGTATTATCAGATGGTAATAGAAAATATTTTGAATCTATTACCGATGAAATACCGAATCTTTTATTTGTTGGTACACCTGGTTTAGGTAAAACGACATTAGCTAGAATATTGGTAAATAATGTATTAGATTGTCAATATCTTTATATTAATGCTTCTGATGAAAATGGTATTGATACAATACGCTCAAAGGTAGTAGGCTTTAGTCAGACTAAGTCTCTCGATGGTAAACATAAAGTAGTCATACTTGATGAAGCTGATGGTATTACCATTGACGGGCAAAGAGCATTAAGGAATACTATGGAAGAGTATAGTAGTATGACTCGCTTTATTCTTACTGCAAATTATAAGCATAAAATTATACCTGCTATTCAAAGTAGAACGCAATTCTTTGATTTAGCACCACCTTTTGATGATGTAGTAAAGCGAGTAGTTGATATTGTTAAAGAAGAAGGTATAAAAGTTGAAAAAGATGATAAAGTTAATTTAGTTGGTTTAATTAAACAAGGTTACCCTGATATACGTAAGATTTTAAATAGTATACAAAAAGCAAATATTAATGGTAAGTTTACTATAGATCATAAAGTTGATAATAATGATATAATAAATGTTATCCATAAACATATAGGTTCTAAAACTGTTTTAAAGCTTAGAAAATACTTGATAGAGAATGAAAACGAGTTTCAAGGTGATTATCATAACTTAATGAAGCAATACTTAAATTTTGTATATACTTCTAGCTTAGATGACAATAAAAAACGTCAATATATAGTGACTATTTCAGACCACATGTATAAAGACGTATTTGTATTAGATAAAGAGATTAATGCTTTTGCTTGTT
>CAACVD010000989.1_pt1 | contig 13691 bp, 6 predicted proteins | sample 2381771 | NCBI WGS metagenome assembly CAACVD01 (sample SAMEA5211965, study PRJEB30684) | marine metagenome | biome: Marine; feature: Epipelagic; material: Water | collected 2015-10-15 | depth 15 m | reverse complement strand
AATCTCCAACACTAATTATACTTCCTATGTTTACTGACAAATCAAAATTAATTTCAATTGCTGCCGGTTGATTTGTTAATACAGAAATGCTTTGGGAAATACCATTTAATGAACGTAATTCAAATTGTCCTTCCGTTACTGAAGCTCCTGTGTTACTATTGTTTCTAATAAATCCGAACCAATCCCCTTCTTTTTTATCATACCAATCTGCAGTAATGTAGCCATTGTTTTGGATGTCTGTACTACCCTCGAAAGTCCAAGCGTCATCTCCCTCTAAATTTATGGTTTTAAAGATTTTATTATCTACAGGTGACTCGTTAAAAACAGTGGATATTGTGGATTCATAAGTCGTTCCATAAAAGGTATTATAATTGGTATTGACATTATGACGAAACAAATTACCCCCTTTGAATGTGTAAAAAAATTGGTTCATACCAATCATATAGTCCGGAAAAAAAGAATAAAAAGATGGAAACCCTTTGGATGTTTCGCTATATGTTAAAGTGTAATTTTGTGACATAATTTAAGTTTTAAGTACAAACAGTTACTGCGGTTATTACTCCGTCTAAACTCACTGTGATAAGACGTCTTTCAGTTCCTACTTGAATAACATACTGTCCTGCAATAACTTTACTATTCCCCTGCGGGTCTTGAACAAAAAATTCATTTAACCGTGGGTCACCGGCGACTCCATTTTGATTGGGTATATTATAGTAAGTGTTAGGTAAGTTTTCGGTTAAACAAGGACCCGGTGCTAAACCTGAAGTTGCAACACCTGTTAATTCAATTGGGCAGTTTATAGCAAGAGTCCATCCCGTGTTATTACAAGGACCAAATACTTGAACTGTTACATTTTCAGGAGCTTGAAGTGGTTTAGGTATGTATAGAGTTAAAGGGTCCGGACTACCATTAGTCAATTTAACATCTCCCGAATCTCCCGTTACAACACCGGCATTTCCTACTACTGTAAAACCATTTCCATTAAACTCGTTTTCTTGAATACCACTGTATCCACCACCATCTAAAGTGTTTCCAATATTGCAATCATTAGCGGTATTACCAACAAAAGTATAGTGGTCAGAGTTGGGATTGTTTGAAGCTAAAAATCCAAATGTAGGACTTGTTAGTTCATTATAATATTGATTGTTATATAGAACTCTTATACCATCAGGTATATTAACAGGAAGAAAATAAATAATAATAACACCTGTAGAACTACCTGCTGAAAAAGTAACTTCATATATTCCTTGACCCCCACCTGCAGCAATAGCTTGACCACACGGGAACACACACGAAGGACACACGACTGTATTTAACAATAATCCATTTACTTGTTGTCGAGTAACCACCCCGTCAGCATAAAATCCATCAGGTGCGGGAGTAGTCATGTCTTGTGTAGTAAACACTGCAGTTGCAACTTGTAATGTTGCGCCGTCTATAAAATAATTTCCTAGTAATGCCATAATTTTATTCTATACAAAAACAAGCGTTTTTAGTTATTTCTAATCCTAAACTAACTGTTACAAATTCTCTTGCACAAATCGTATAACTGCTAAAAGCCGGAACTACATACGTATTAGTTTTAGGTGTGTCGCAAGGTATCCACTCAAATGATAGTCCACCATCTGTATTATTAACCACCGTATAATCTTGACACACATCAAAACACGATGTGATTGGTGATTTGGTTTGCATTATATCAGTTGCCGTTCCATTGCTTAATGCTAATACCTTCCACACACAATTAGGGTCACTTTGTAAATTTACAAAATCTCCTAAACTTAAAGCTAACCCTGTATTGTTGGAAGCTATTACAATGTTTGGAACTGCAAGTGGATTTGCATTACATTCTTCAACAGTATAATTAATTACAGGTGGTGCGGTGGAACAAGTACAATCTTGTAAATTCAAAGTTATATCCGGTGATGAATTTAATGATTCTTTCATACATATAGTTTTTTCCTCATCTGATTGAATAGTTTCTGTTTGCTCAAAACCATTGCAATCTTTATATGTAAATATTATTGGAACATTACCGTTGTTTTCTACACCATATTCTTGACACACTTGATTACAATCTGTTATTGGTATACCCTCTTGATTTGTAGCAAATCCTGATATGGTATTTTGAGGCGTACCAACTACCCTGTTTATGACCTCAAATACACAGTTACCTCCTCCCGGCGTTATAGGTGTAGTAAGTTTAACAAAATCTCCTATATTATATAATGGGTTTGCAGATACAACAATATTTACAACTCCGGCTAAATTACATTGTCTGACTAATAAATCTGTAGGCTCACAATTGACTAAAGTAAGCGTAACCCCTGTAGCCGTTGTTAAAGACGTAGCAGCAATAGTGATTGTGTTACCTGCAGCTATTGAAACGTTAACGCTTTGTCCCGCACAATCGGTGTATCCATACACTATAGGACTAGCACTTCCGTTAAAGATTTCATAATCCTGACAAACTTGAGAGCAGTCTGTAATGCTATCTTGGAGCGTATTGAAAGTTTCTGTAGGTAATTCTGATGTAGTTTCTCGAACTTCCCATATACAATTAGGATTAGTATTACTTATAATGGTTATAAAGTCTCCTGTTTTTAACCCTACCGGACTATCAGCTACAATAGCAGTATTAACTACACCGTCTGCTCTACACTGTCTGATTACAAAATTATCAGGCACATTACAACTACATCCTATAAGTGTTACAAATACACTATCAGGGAGTTGCGGGTCAATAGCGACTTGAGTACAAATATCTTGAGTTTGACCTGCTTCAATATTTACGTTTACAGTTGTCCCACTACAATCAACATACCCGAAAGATATTGGGAAAGTATTAGTGTTGTTTATTTGGTAAGTGTTGCATTGTTGATTACAATCAAATGACGTTGAGTAAGAATCAAAACTAACCGGAGGATTATCTCCTGTATATACTTGAGTAAGTTGATAAGCACAATTGCCAACAAACACATGGTCTCCTACATCTAATAGACTTAAAGTGTCTTGAATAATTATTGTTTCTGCCACATTAAGTGGGGTTTGATTAGCGCTTTGTATTTGACATATTGTTGCTTCAAATAACGTAAGCCCACAAACACAATCAGTTTGTGTTATAGTAAAAGTTCCTCCTGTAAAACTAAACGGCGTACTATTGGCACAGAAATTAAAGGTGTTTCCAATACCAACAACTTCTTGCGTACTTTCACCATTACAATTTTCATAAACAATAGTAGTTTGAGTGTCAGGGCTTGTATTAATTAATTGATAAGTTTGACAAAGGTCTGAACAAGAACTTATTGTTGTTACAACAGATTGAACATCATATACCGCAGTAGCAGTTGAGTTTATGTTTGTAACTTTCCATACACAAGCAGGACTTGTTCCATCATTTACTGTTACAAAATCTCCTACATTTAGAGTTAGTTTACCCTCATTTGCGTGAGATGTTACGGGAGGAGTAATAGCACTACATTTTTCAATATCTACCACATTGCTTGGAGGTAATATATTGCAGCTACAATCAGTCTTTGTGACTGTGAAGTCTAAAGTTGAATAAGTAGATATTGAGGTAGCACATATACTTTCACTGTTCCCCGCATCTATACTAATAGACGTAAAAGCCGAATCACAGTCTCCATAATTTAATGTTTGAGTAGAAGCTGAAATATTGTTAATGGTGTAGGTTTGACAAACTTGATTGCAATTTGTTATATCAGTTCTAACGGCAGTGACAGTTGCATTTGCAGCTTCTGTTGAACTTTGTATAACTTCAAATACACATCCTGCTCCACCCAAGTTTACCTCTACAAACGCACCGACATCTAATCCTTGTGTTTGAGTAATTATATATTGTTGAGGTGAAGGTTGGTTTTGAGATGCAGTACATTCTCTAACCAATAGCTGCGCAGATGAACAATCACAACAAGCATCAAATTGACTTGTTCCTAAACATAGTTCAATAGCCGTTGGTCTTCTATAATCATATATTAAATATAAATAATCGGTGTTGTTGTTTGGCATAGCAAAGTCAGCCTGATATGTATTAGGTCCCCCCACAACAGGAGTAGCATTTTGAGATGCCGCCAATAAAGCAGCCATATCATTAGGTGTGTTTGCATAAAAAGTATTTGTTCTTAAAAATCTCAACTCGTCAATAGTTGGGTCAAAAACGTAATCGTCAATTGGTCCAATTCTGTTTGAAGCAATAGTAATTTGTGCGCCATTAGCAGGTATGAAACCACCGCCTTGTGGACCTACTAATTGTTCGTATTGAGATATTAAAGGGTTTTGATTGCCACTAGCTAACTCTACTTGAGAACTATGTAGTGGGGAAACAAAAGCACCATCTGTCCAACTATATTCATTGTGAATAAATTTACCGGCATCTGCGTCAATAGAATAACAAACTTGTATTATGGTAATTTCTTTTGTTGCAGGACAATTTACAGTAACTTCTAAATTTACCGAACCTGCAGTAGAAACTATTACATCTACTACATCAACTGCCACCGTGTCCTTATTTACTATAATAGAACCTGAAGTTGTGGTTGCACCCGAACTTACTGTTACTGAATTATATTCAGCAGATATATTAAAACTACCTGTGTTTGCTAACACATTATAATCTATAACTGCATCACCAACAAGATTACCTACATCAACACAGAAAGTGTTTAAGTTTTCTGATGTTACTAATAAGGTTCTAGTAATACCGCAATCTATACATTCAATAGGAATTGGCAATTGTTCTTGATTGGCACTTAGCACGAACTCATTCATATAAGGGTCATAGCCTCCTAATTTTTGCGTGTTAAATGAATTTAAAAATAAATCTCTAAACCATGAACGCATCCCTGCTTGTGAAATAACCTGAAGCTGCTCGTTTTGCCCTGAAGAACCTCTAAGCTGAATTACCGCCCCTCTTTTGGCATCTGTAAAAAATTTATTAGGACCCCACTTTGCGTAACTTTCAGGGTTATGACTTATACCATATTCTTCTATTCTTGCTATTTGAGTTCCTAAAACTTCAGGAACTGAAGCTACTTGCCCACCACCTGCAGAATCTGACAATAAGTTTTTACCTGCAAGAACGTAAGATATTTTATCCTCTTGTAATGTGAGAATATCAGTTTCTCTTGCATCTAACTTTTGTACAGGACCAAAACTTTCCTCTAAAGGTTTAAAGTTTAATAAACCAAGATTAAACTCATTTAATTTATTTACGTTTGACTCATCGTTAAAAACACCGCTATAAGTTAAGTCAGCGAATCTAAACATTTGTTGATAGTCTTGATTGTTAGTAGAAAATACTCGGTTTCCTAACTCAACCGGTTTCCCCTTTATAGAGTCTAATATTTGAAAACTTTCTACACCATTACCCATAGAGTAACAATTAAAAAATTCTGTGTTTATAATTGCCGGAGATGAAACGGTTTGACTTTGAACATTCCCCCCATGAGCCCCTGCATTTAGGGCTACACTATCTATGGTTATATTTGCTGTATCAACCGGCGGGGTTGCAGGACTTGTCGCCATACTTCCACATACACCAAGAATACCTGTAATGGTTTCACCACTTTGAGCTATAATAGATGCCGGAGTGTTGTTTAAATCTATATAATCAAACTGAATTGGTTGAGGTTCATCAGTATCTACCGAGATACTAAACTCACATTTATTCGTTCCTTGTATTATTGGATATGAAACCGAGCTCTCATACCAAACATCAGGTAAAGAATCTTGTGGTTGTGTTTCAAAAGAAATTAAATTAGCCGCCCTTATAACATCAATTTTAACTTTTATGCGGGTGTTTTTTCTTTTACCCGAATAACCTTTACTGCTTCTGAAAGTTAAAACTGTGCAACCATTTAAATCTCTGAAACCGGCGTAAACTGTACCGGCATTACAACCACCTAGGTTGTTACCGCCATTAGGACCTGATACATATTCAAACTCTACGCCTGTTCCATTATCATCTCCGTTACCTATAATAGCAGAAGAAATATTATCTCCAACAAACCACTCATAAAAATTATCATATTCTTGAGAAGCAACAAAAGATTCATCAAGAACAAACACTTTTCTTGCTACTCCGCCAAAGGGTTTGTTAGTATTTCCTTGTCGATAGTTGTCAATAAAAATATTAATTCTACTACCCGCAGGTATTGAATAATCTATACAAGTACCCGGATTATTAGGGTCATCAATTGTTACAGGATAGTTCACAGTCCTACAACCACTTCCACTGCTTGATATACTGCCCGGAGCAATAACGGGGTTTTCAATTTGGTCAATAGAAAATTCATTTGCTCTCATTTTGGCATAAACTCCGGAAACTAAAGGTATTTCTACACCACCTGCGTCTGTTGGAGCAGGGTCAATAAAGTCTCTAGGTTGTGATTTTTTTTCTAATACAGTTGCATAAGCACATCTTCTTAATGCACCGTTTGTGTCGGTCTTTACTCTTAACCTATCTCCCTCATCTACTTTTTGTGAGTTTTCTCCTTCAAGTAAAAAATAATCTGCACCGGATTGTTGGTCTCTAAAAAAGAAATTTGAGTATACATTAAAGCCACCTTCTTTATCTGATTTTATACAAAACTTATATCGAGTTGCCCATTCAGGTGCAAGTTGTTGTTTTGGTATTGTTACTTTAATTTTGTTTTGAGAATCAGATTCGGAACAAGGAACATCTACAGTATTATTTTCACTAACCTGAACTGTGGTTGCCCTGTTAAAATCGTCCATATACACAATACCAACCTCATAGCTTCTATTGGAATGTAAACTTGTTGGATTACCTATCTGTTGAAAAACTGCATCTCCTGCTGATATTTTATAATACTCATAAACTGTCTGAGTTATAGCAGCTCCTGTGGGGTCATCTACAAACTCTACTGCTAGAACTTGTATGTTTAATATCTGAGTTCCTGCTACGTGACTAATTAATAAGGGTTGTCCTCCGCTTGTAATACCACTATCAAATTTAGTAAGATTGTCTAAAGTTTGAGGTATAACACAATTAAATTCATCAGTAAAAGTTGAACCATCACAAGCAGTTGCCATAGGTTCAATAGTAGTAACTGTTCCTACACGGTCTTGAAATTGTTGACTGAAAACTAAATCAGTTAAATTTGCATAGTCTTGTTGTAAAATAAAATCAAAAGATATTTCACTGTTAAGAGTTGTTGAAGCAGGAAAAGGTTGTTGTCCTGTGAATTGTGAATGGTCAAAATTTAATTGAATACCAAAAGATGACCCTTTAACAAATTGAATATTAGATAAAGGAGTTCCTACATCACCAAAGTCAATAGATAAAACAGACTCTGCTATAGTTACTGTTCCGTTTATTTGATATGTCCCGGCTATATTTTCATCCTCTAACTCAGCTAACCCAATAATCTCTGATACAAGTTCTGTAGTATATACTAATTGAGTTGGAAAACCTCCTGCAGTTGTTAAGTCTCGCTGCTCTATATAATTTCCATAAACAAGTCTATTTCCCATAAGAGTTTGTGCTTGAGAAAACAAAGGCACATTATCATAAAGTCTTAGGATTTCACTTGAAGGCAATACAGTAAATATTTTACTATTACTAAATGTATAATCATATTCTGTATTACTTATTAGACCTAAATCATTTTTATTAAGTTTCTCGATAACTTTAATAATCCCGGTATCCATGTCTTTCCAAAGTAAATCTACTCCTACAACTAAAGGACCTCCTGAATTATATCTAATCAAACATTGATTTGAAAGGTTTTGCATTCCATCATTTAAACCCGTCGCTGCACTATAATTAAATGACCGAGGTATAAAAGAAGGATTTGAAAATTGTGATGTAGCGGAATATTCATTGTCAGCATACTTATATCTATAGGCAAAACAACAAAACCGGTCTTCCATAAAATTATTTTGCGCCGACGTTGCTTGAGGTGTGATTTGAGGTGAATTTGATGGTGGCTTTTTTATAACAAGTATAGCCTCTTGTAGTAATTCAGGTAAGCCATCATTATCTGTTAAAGCTACAGTATTGGTTGTAGATGGATTATCATAATTTCGTGATATATTAATAAATCTTGGTGGGTTGTAATTGTCTGTAAAAAACAACAAAGTTTCATCTACGAAATTTACCCCTGTTATTAAATAATCATCGTTAAAGTTTAAAGTAGTGTTTGCGCCACCCCCATCATTGACACTTATTACGTGATAGGTAAAAATGTTTGTTTCAACATTTAAGGATACAATCAAATCTAACTTAGAAGTTGGAGACATTACAAATTTTGGGTCATGGACAAACCAATAGATAGTTTCGTTTGCTCCATCCTCCAAAGCACCTATACATTTAGCTGAACCTGATAACGGTTCCCCAAGATACTCAATTGCAGTTAAAGACACATTACCTTTAGCATTTTCAACAGAACCTATTTCAGTTTCCTCAGTAGAACCTAATCTAACATTTAATGCATCAACGTATTGCCCATTAGGAATAAGTCTCTCATCGAGACCTTTGTTCATTATACCCGCTATAAAATTTCTTTGAGTTGTAGGCATATTACTTTATCCATTTATTTATTCCTCTTATATTCATTAATAAACGACCCGGATGTATATTACTTATTCTTATCTTGGCGTTTCTTAACAATGCACTTTTTCTTTTTTGTGCTCTCGCAATAACATATTGTTGGACACCTTGTTTTGAACCAAGTATTGCGTATTCAATATAAGCGTATATATAATCTTCAAACATTTTGTTTACACTTATATCTGCATTATCTCCGCCTTCCATTCCATCAGATACATATTCCAAAACAACACTTTGATTAGCTAAATCAGAACTGAAGTTAATTACTCCGCCTTTCTTATTAATGCTAAATGTAGGATTTGCATTTGCGGTTTCGGTATTCAAACCGAATCTTGCTCCTATCTCGTAATCGAAATACCACATCCCATCACAACAATACCCTTCAAATCCATGAAACGGGTTGTTAGAGTTTAAATAAATTGACTTTTTACTACCCTTAATTCTATCTATATCTATTTCAGAAAACTGAGGGCTTAATGCATTACCATCTTGGTCAAATAATATTCTACAATTATTATCTTGTAAATAGGCATCGCTCCAATTGGTTTGAATATTTTCAGTTAAAGGATATAGTAAGCCGTTTTTATATACAGAAATCCTTACCCAATTCACATAGTCAGATGGTAAAACAAATCTTAATGTGTTACAAACTGTTAGTTGTAAAATTTTTATTTCTTTAAATGCATCGTAGTTAAGCTCCTGTATTCCTCTTTTTGCGTGAAACAGAACCTTATATCTTTCTTCGTTATTTACTAAAGAATGATTACCCGAATACATTAACATAAAGTTGTTTACAATATCATATAATGATACATACTGATATGAACCCCAATTTTTATCTTCAGGTTGATTACCGTTGTTTTCATAATATTCATATTGTGTTATATAAGCCATAGTTTTTATTTTTCAGAGGTTGCCTCTTGTTGTTCTAATCCTTGTCCAAATTGGACTGCTGCTACTTCTCTAATTGACATACCTGCATATTGTAAGATTTTAATAACCAAAGTTGGCTCGTCAGATATACTTAATTCAAAATCTTGAAAGTCAGGTTGACTTTGGTCAAAGGAAGGTTCACCACCTAATAAATTAACGTAAGTCCATTTAGGGTCTTTCGGGTATCTTATATACTGACAAAACACGGCTCCTATAGTATTTATGCCTACAGGAAACAATGATATGTTAGGTTCTTGTTGTGTATAAGCAGGGAACATAGTTGATGGAGCGGTAAGCAGGGAATTGTTAAGCATTGTTATTTTGCTTTGTGTTACCTTTTCAGCTTCATTTACTACACTATCATCATATACCACATAGCCTTCAGGGAAAGCTAAAAATATGTCGGTATCAATTTGCAAAGTAGAACTATTGACAACCTGAGTTACTATTGCAGTTTGATTTGTATTAATGTTTCCAACTATATCTCCTGCAGAAACTCCGGATACTATAAAATCAGTAGCGTTGTCTACAAGACTATTTGCTAATGTAGATGTGTTCACCCCTGAAGCCAACAAACGAGTATAAGCTAATACTTTGTTTAATAAATAATAATTATTATTAGTAGTCGTTGGACTTGGAGTAAAAAATTTGTTTGCAGAATTATGTATTAAAAAATCTCCTACAGAAAAAATGTTTATTACTTCTTCATATCCCTTTGTAATATCAGCATATCCTGTTCCGGATGCACGTGCATTTTCTTTATTTAGTTGATAGTTATACTGATAAAAATAATCTTCAAAAATATCTAATTGTGCTTGTTTAGCAAAAAGATTAAAATCTGACGGGGAGATGTACCCATAATTATTTTTATTAAGTATAGACAATACTGTATTTCTGACTGAGTTTATCATCTATAAATCTTTTTACAAAGATAAACAAAAAAAAAGAGGACTTATTAAAAGACCTCTTTCTTAGCAAACAATAAAAACAATACTAATTATTGTGTTTCTAAAAACTTTAAAACCTCTATACCATCGTCTGAAGTAAACCAATCTGCTAAATATTCATTAGGGTTTACACCAAAAGGTATAGTTGTCATTCTTTTTTTGTTTCCTTCTAAGTTATAATAAACGTCTCTCTTTTTATTTCTATAAGCTAAAAGTTTATTGTCAAAAAAACTTTGAACCTGTGACTGTAATTTTAACTTAGGGTCCGTTAAAAGGTTTAAAAATCCTGATGGATTTCTTTTTGCAAAAACCAATATGTCTCTTTTTAGTTCTGATGTAGTAATCATAGTTACATCTTTATTAAAAAGAACTCTACCTATGTTTTCCATTTGTTCTATAGATAAAGACTTTGCTTCAACCAATGCATCTACTTCAGCAGTGAGTTGAGCTACCTCTATTTCAGCATCTTTACCATAGTCTACCTCAACAAACTTTCTACCGTTTAAAGGGTGATAATGTAAAAACTCTTGTAACACAGGATTTTGCTTAGATACTCTAAGCATACCATCTTCAAATATAACCGGAGTAACAACGGGGTTGCTATCTTGTTCATCTTTAAATGGACTCTTTTGGTTTATGGAATATCTTAATTCTCTATTTACTCCTTGGTTTTTGTCAAAGTATAACAAAGCGGAACCACGAGAACTTCTTGAGGGAATTATGCACGACAATGGTGCTTTATCTCTTGTGAGTTTATAAACTCTATCTTTTATTTCTAATTTCATTTTAATATAATTTAATTTTAATAATTGTATTCAAAAAAAAAGGAGGTGGTGTCTTTAAAGACACCACTCCTCTTTTAGATAATATTAATCTTCAAACAGTACGAAGTTGTTTGCACCCATTGTACAAACACATCTTTCTGATAGGAAGTGAACCTCCATAGCATCTAAGCTACTTGTAGCTGCTCCTCCTGCAGAACCTGTAATCCAAGACTTATAACGTCTATCTTCAGTCTCTGAAGCTCTATATCTTACGTGTAGATAAGGTCTCTTAGCATTTTTACCAAGAACTTGGTCATACACAGATGTAGAACCTGCAGGGACAAGAAGTCCGTTGATTGCTCCGGAACCACCAACACCGGCTGCTCCTACTGCTAAACCACCACGCATTGTTGGGTCGTTTAGGTATTTCCAATCAGTTTTATAGAAGTCATATCCTCTTCTGAATCCTGAGAATCCTAAGTTAAGAGCCATTTCCTCGTCGTTGTCAAATAGTCCGTAAGACGTACCACCTGCACCGTATGAGTTTTGTGCTGCTAACATATCATCAATAGCGAATCCGAAATCTCTGTCTAAGAAGATTACATTTTCTTCAATTGCACCTTGAGCATCAAGTCTTCCGATAATTGTATCAAAATCTGCTAATGCATCCGGCACACCACCTGTCCATAAGTTACCTCTATCTTGTACTGAATAGAAAATACCTTCTGAACCTTTATTACCATAGTTAGGGTTATTCGCTGCAGTAGCTGCACCTGAACCTGCTTCTGCAGGAACTGCTTCTACCATTGCAGTTTCTAGGTAGTCATCAAATCTTAACCTTGTTTCATGCTCAGATTTCATATACCATAAATATCCTGAAGCTCCATTTTCAGATGTGATTTCAATCCATCCGATTTGAGCCATATCAGAACCTGATACTGCGTATTTATCCTTGATAATAATTGGTGAATTTTCGAAGATGAAGTCGTCTGATTCTAAAGAACCATCCATACCTACTGTACCTTTTTTAAATTCAGAACCATAAATAAAGACTGTCACATCAGCATTACCTGCACCTGTTCCTGCCGTCACAAGACCTGCTGCTTCATAGAAAGCAACTGTAGCCGTGATTGGAGATACAGTTAAGTCGACATCAGTTACAATACCTTTGTTCTCACCTGAACCATCGTTTTGGTGAACCACAACAGTTTGTCCTTCTCTTAAAGCGATACCGCCTTGTGCTGAGAATGGATTCTCTCCTGTGATAACTTGACCTGCAGGACCTGCAGGGTCGTTGATTTGGAATACTGCTTCTGCTGCACCTGCTGCTGCTGCTGAACCAACTTGTGTATACTTAACGTGAAGTCTACCTTGTTCTGCCCATTTGACTAAATCTGAATTAGATGGAAGCTCTGCTCCAACTAATCTTAAAAATGAACTTACTGTTCTGTTACCATACCTCTCAAATTCCTTTTCATAAGTATCAGGTAGATACTGATTCAAGAAATCAAAGTTCTGTATGTAGTTTGTGCTCAAGGGCACTTGTTGTGCCGATGGCTGAAGGTCAAAACCGGGACCTGTAAAATTTCCTGCCATTACTTTTATTTTTTAAAATTGTTAATTTACTTTTTATTACTTCTAATCTTCAAGCCTCTACTACTTGGCGTAGATATAGACTTGATTTGCAATCCATCTTTTCTACTTCCTACTTGTACTGCTTTGCGTTCTGTCATATCGACATTTTTCATTTTACGCACAGTGCTTTCAGTTGCATCAGATTTACCTTGTTCATAAAAGAACTCAGCAAACTTCTGAGGATGCATTGCGACGGCTAACGCCTTGTGGTAACCGGCAGTATCATTAAACAAACCCGTCTCTTGGTCTACGTACTTTTTTATAAAAGAGTTAGAATCCAACTGTGTTTGTTTTATTTTATCGCCTTCACCGGGATTGAAAGTCAAAGTAGTATCTCCAATTTTGAAATCAAAACCTTTGAAATCTTGAAATACTTCGTTGGTTTTATCAACAAACCAATTTCTTTTTCTTTTTAATTCCTCTTGACTATTTTTAGCCTCTGCTAAATATTGCTTATAACTACTAAGTTCTTGTTCTTGCTCTTTAGAAATCCCAACCGTGCTTGACTCAAGTGGTTGTTTATACATTTCTTTGTGCTCGTTTAAAAACTTTTTAGCTTTCGCAATAGTTTTCTTTTTTGCCAACTTAATTTTCTTAATATCTTTTTCATCATCAAGCTCTTCATCAAAAGTATAGTCATCCATTAAGATTTCTATATCTTCTACATCAGTGGCTTCTCCTGAAGAAAGAAAATACTCAGATAAAAGTTGGTCTTCAGACAATGTAGAGTAATCTTTGTTTAGTTTTACGTAATCTTCAATTCCCCTACCTGTTTTCTTTTTATACTCAAAATAACTTTTTACATCTTCAGGCAATTCT
>CAACVD010000988.1_pt1 | contig 13714 bp, 12 predicted proteins | sample 2381771 | NCBI WGS metagenome assembly CAACVD01 (sample SAMEA5211965, study PRJEB30684) | marine metagenome | biome: Marine; feature: Epipelagic; material: Water | collected 2015-10-15 | depth 15 m | reverse complement strand
GGTCACCTAAATTAGGAGATTTGCAATTAACTCCTGGTCTTGAAACTCAATCACCTACTATTCAAAGAGTGGAGGGCATTGCAGAAAAAATTCCAGGATCAGCTGATGTTTTACAAACACAAAAAGATATTGTTCAAAGACAACTAGTTGAATTAGAAATGAGAGCGAAAGGTGTGCTACCCGAAGTTGTAGATGGACAGGTTACTTATCCTGGTATGAAAGTTTTAACAACTGCGGATGTGGGTAGCGAAGTTTCAAGCTTTGTTAGTAAACAATTAGAAGTGGACGAAAAAGTCATAAATTTAGAAAAAAACTTTGTAAAAACACAAGCAGATGAAGCTTTAGATAATATTAGTGGTTCTATATCTTCAAATGGAAAACCTATAAGCACGATAAAGGCAGGTGAAAAAGTGACCGATGCTGTTCTTAAGCTTCATGGTAATTATGTTAAAAATTTAAACAATATGTATAAAAATATTAAAAATATAGAGGGCTTTAATCCAGATGCTGTAATAGATGTTCGTTCAATAAATAATTTAGCTAAAAGAATAGAAAATCAATACCCTACTAAAACTAAAGCCTATGGACAACAAGAGGTTACAACACCAGTTATACCTCAACAACTGCAAGGTGTTTTAGATGATTTAAAAAATTTAGATAATTTAACATTTGAACAAGCTTTTAATTACAAAAACATTTTAAACGACAGTTTAACTAACGCAACATCACCCACAAAAGCTGATTTAGATATTATGAAAGTAATAAAATCTTTAGATCAAAAAATGGCAGGTGCTTTAAAATCTATGGGACAAGGTGCAAATAAAAGAAAAATATTTAGATCATATAACGAGATGCAAGCCTATATAGCTAATGAAGGTAACATATTTAATACTTCTGTGATGAAAGGTATTATTAATAATAAGACTCAAGCTAAAGACCTTTTGGTTCCTGCCTTAATGAATGGAGATTTAGCAACATTTAGAGTATTTGAAAAAGCTTTGGGAAAAGAATTTGACGATGTATTACAAGATGCAAAATCAGCTGCATTTAATGAAATGTTAAGAAAATCAAGAAGCTCATTGGGCGATGATTTTACTAATCCTGAAACACTATTAAATCAAATAAACCAACTGCCCACAGATGTTCAAAAAATTATTTTTGGAAAAGATTTTAAAAAAGTAAATAATCTTTTAAAAATTATAGGTGCAGAAAGAGGTCTGATTGATATACAACAACTTTCAAATATGAAAGGCTCTTTAGTAAAAAAATTACAAAAAATTTATGATTTAGAACAAGCAGCTGCAAAAAATTATAAAAATAAAATTATAAAACCTTTTTTAAAAAATTCTATAGGTGAGTCACAAATGAATGTTGCAGATTTTACTAGATATTTTGTTGGAACAGCTACACCAAAAGAAATAACTGAAATTATGAACAGATTTTCTCCTGATCTTCAGCAAAAAATAGCTCAAAGAGTCATACAGGATATTTTAGAGTCCGGTAGATCTGCAGATGCCGATTTAATTTTAAAAGAATTTGCGGAAGGCGCGACACCTCCTCATCCTACTTTATACAAAGCACTATATTCAATCGGTGGTGGAGATGAAGCTTTAGCTAAACAAAAGCTAACAGCCATAATAGGTAAAGAATCTCTTGAACTTTTGGAAGACGTTGCCGGTATTCAAGCAGGTCGTAGAAAAACTCAAGATGTTGCAGCATCTGCCGGTGGTCTAGTATCTGGTAGTATTATAAATCAATTAACCAATTTAAAATTTGGTAACGTGGGAACAATAATTAAATACCGCATTGCAGCTAAAATTTTATCTAACCCTGTGGGAAGAGCATGGTTGACAAGCACAAAACAAATACCCGCAGTAGGACAAAAAACTGTAGGAATAGCTGTTCCTTCAAGAGAAATTATTAATTTAGTTGAGGAAGAATTTAAAAACGAACCTGAACTTAAAAAAATTGCACTTAATGAATTAGAAAGAATAGAAAAAGATTATATGGAAAGACTTAAAGAAGATAAAGAGTATAACAAAACATTAAACGAACAAAGATCTTCTACTTTTGATGTGTCTCCAATAAGCCAACAATCATCAGATGTTACTGTTCCTTTACCCGCTTCGAGTGGTGGTGAAGGTGGAGGCAGTGCAAGTGCCGTTGGACCTTTATCGTTTAATACAAATGTTAATTCAGCTTCTAGATTAGCTAGTGCTTTTACTCCTCCCGTAGATATAACGGCAGCTGATCCAAACACCATGGACCGTGGAAAACAACTATTTGGTGGACCAAGAGAGATTACATTTGCTTCAAAAGGTGGTATTATGAACGCACGTAAAGTTATGCAGAGAGTGATATAATGAAAAATTTTTTAAATAAAAAAGTTGAAAATGTAACAGCACCTAAAGAGTGGCAGTCTAGTCCTGATTCACCTCCTACTAAATTAGCTTACATAACTCAGCCTGAAATAGATTTATTAGTAAAAGCCGATATACACGGATCTATGCAAGGCAAACCAAACAAAGGTCCTCAAGGTATCATGAGTCTTGATGGTGGTGGAGCAGAAGATGATGCGACTCCAGAAAAAAGGATTTCTGATAAAAGTTTTGGTAAACAAATGGGTGTTACCTTAGATGTGTCCAAACCTAAAGATAGAGAAAAAAGACAAAAATTTAGAGAAAGAACAGGATCCACTGTAGTATCTGAACCAGAGGCTCAAGAAAGAATTTTAGCTGGTGACTTGTCTGATGATTTTTTAGAAGATTTAAGTCAATCTGCAAATACTTTAAGTGGGACTAATTTAGCAAAGTATGGATTGTTACCAGGTCAACAATTTAAACTTAATTGGCAAGATTTACTTCCAGGCAAAGCTTACGCTAAAGTTTTTGGCAACTTAGTTGGGGCTTTTACAGGAGAAAATCAAAAAAAGTTTTTTAAAAATTTACAAACTAAATTAGACGAAGGTCAAAATTTAAGTGTTGCGGAACAATCTGAATTAATACGTTATTTAAATCTTACTGATACTTGGAGAAAAGGTTTAAGTGAAGAAGATCAATCAAAATTAGACACTGCAAAAGATGCTTTTTTACCAAACGTTAGTGTTACTGAAGGTGGTGGTATTGGAGATTTTGAAGACGAATATATACAAAATATTTTATCAAGGGTTCAAGGTAATCCTGATTTAACATTTATGCAAAATCTTGGAATCGGAGTTCCTGATGACTACTTATCTCAGACAGAGGCAATGAAGCTTTTGGGTAAAACTGGAGTAGCATCTCTACAAGCATTTAATCCAGAAACTTATTACGGTGATGTTAGTGAAGGAGGCTTTGGTTTTAGACCTAGAACACAAGCAGAATTAGAAGCACTAGCAAAGTTAGATATTAGTAGCACTGGACCTTATGCAGGGAATAAAGGATTAATAAGAGAAATAGCTAGAGCTCGAGAAGAATTAAGACGAAATAGAAATGATGGTGACAGACAACAAGCAGGTATACCTTCTGTAGTGCCACCACCTGTTACAACGCCTTCAATACCAGAAAAACCCATTGTTCCTTTTCCTCCTTTTATGCCTACTTTACCCTTCCCACCTCAATTAGTTCAAGGTGCTTCACCTTCCATTTATAGTAATTTTCCTCAATTTAACTTGTCTACCTATGCACAAAGAGGTATTGCAGATCCTAATTTAAGTAGTTATTATCAAAATTTAGGGAGAATAGCGTAGATGGAATTTACTAAAAAAGATATGGTTTGGTTGATAGGTATAATAGCATCTTTAAGTGTTACATGGGGTATGTGGAGCGAACGTTTAAACGCAGTAGAAAGAAAAGCTGATGCTGTTGCAAAAATGCAACAAGATATTGCAGTGATTAAAGAAAAGATTATACAAATGGACGATAGAGTAATGTGGATTGAAGAGTTTTTGATTAAAACAATAGATTATTAAAGATGATAAAATACATAGTATTATTTTTTTTATTATGTGGCGTTGTAAAAGCCGAGACCAATACCGTATCGTCGACCGTGGTTACAAATTCTACTCCTCCAACTGCAAATGCACCAAGCATTATCAATTCTAATAGCGACATATGTAAGGTTGGTGTTGGCGCTAGTGTGCAAAATAATATTGTCGGACTAGCTACAGGTGTAGTTATAGATGATGAGCTGTGTCAAAAATTAAAATTATCTAGATCTATGTATGCCTACGGCATGAAAGTTGCGGCCGTGAGTATATTATGTCAAGACCCACGAGTCTGGGACGCGATGACAGACGCGGGGACCCCGTGTCCTGCACGAGGATCTATAGGCGCCGAAGCAGCACAATACTGGAGTGACAATCCTTCTGAAATTCCAGACGGTAGTAAATATAAAACAGATTACGTTCAAGCAAACAAACCAGAACCAAAGGAGTTATCAAATGAAGATGAAGTTCTTCTTTTTAAAACTTTGTTTATTATTCTTACTGGTATCGTCTTATTCTAAAGCAAACACAACCTGTTTACCAGACACAGAAGGTTTATGTACACCTGGTGTAACTATTACAGAAGAAACTCAAGTTGATATAACTGAAGAAGACAAAGGAACAGAAATTGTTACGACAACGACAACAACTGTTACAACAACAACTGAGACGGTCACAAATGAAAACTCAGGTGATATTCTTGACGGAACAAATGGATATGTAAATTCATCAAAAGAAGGTGATATGGATATAGATTGGGGAGGTCAAGGTCCTGCTAGTATGCCTACTGGTAATAATTGTTATGGATTAGGTGCAGATAAATGTGCAGCTATAACAGGATCTGGTAATTCTACTTCAACAATGGGAGTCCCAGGAATGGGTACAACCTTTATACAAACGGTAGATATTTCAGAATTAAATATACAAAAAGGTGGGGAAGTAAGATATACAATCGAAGTTGATAAACAAGATGCTCAAGATAGAATTTACATGCACATCACAGGTCTTAACGGATCCAGCGAAGTCTTTTCTGGAACTGATATCTTGTCTGAAACTGGAGTGGCTTCAGGATACCAATCATATAATGGGTCTTTCGATTTCAGTAATGTTTTAAATAAATTAACTATAGAAATTGGTGGACGTGATATCAATATGGCCGTGGGCCCGGTCTTCGATTCAGTTACGGTGGATGTGTTTTACAATGTGATAAACACAATAATAACACAACAAATAACAACGCTTGAAGAGATATACTATTTAAATATTTTTGATCCTACAGAAATAGAATTTGTAGAAGAAGTCTTTGAATTTAATGATATCGTTGTAGATGATGGAATGGTAGATTTTGCACCGATTGAACCAGAAACAGATGAAGTAACATTTGAAACTGTAGAAATGGAAATAGAATTTGAAATGAATTTTGACGTAGAATTTACACCACCTCCTTCAATGGATTTACTCCCACCTCCTGATATGGAGATAGATATGCCAATAAATATAGAAACAGTGACCATGGAAATAGAAATGGAAATGGAACTAGATTTACCAATGCCTGAAATGGAAGATTTACCACCGCCACCAGATATGATAGCCTCTGCAGAAGATATGCCTCCACCCATGGAGGATATGCCTCCACCACCAGAAATGGAAGAAACACCACCACCCATGGAAACTGAACAAGAACCAGTGGAAATAGAGACAGAGGATACACCACCACCCATGGAAGAAACAAAAGAAGAACCCGTTGTAGAAGAAACAAATGAAGAAGAACCAACAAAAGAAGAACCAGAACCCGATAGCGAAACTACTGAGAAGCCCGTTGTGGAGCCAGAAGATAGTGAAGAGCAAGAAGAAGTACAACAGGAAGAAACTGAAGAGCCTGAAAAACCTGTAAAAGAACCGTCTGCTAAAGAAAAAGCGGCGACCAAAATAGTAAAGAAGATTGATGATAAAGCTCGATATGATGAATCAAATCAAATGAAAACGTTGATTGTTATGCAGATACTTGGTAATACTAAGACTTTCTTTGACACACAAGCTAGTATTGTAGATACAAATGTTAATGAATATTTAAACAAGACAATAGAAGATCAATATGGTATTCTATTTGATATGGCACAGGAAAATACAATTACGGAGATGATAGATGCCCAGTATTGAGTATTCAGGATTAAAGATAACTGGGGGCAAGGTCTTCGCTATCTTCACATTGTTAGGTGCCTTGGGGGGTGCGGCTTGGACTGGCTTCACTTTCTATCAGGATTACTTGGATATGAAAGAGAAGATTTTAACGTATACCGAGCCGGACCTCAGCGGATTTGATAAGAAAATTTCACTTCTTGAAAGTGAAACGAAAGCACAAATGGAAATTGTAATACAGAAAGTAGAGGGTTTGAAAAGTGAATTAGATATAGTTTTAGAAGAAGTAAATCTTATTGCATCAACTGCAAGAGAACTTAAGGATGATTTAAAAACAGATCTACGTCAAATGGAAGGTGATGTTCGCCATATAACAGAAATAGTTAATGATGTAGAGGACAGACAAAAGGAAGATAATAGAGAGCTTTTAGAAGAAATGAAATTATTGGAAGATAATTTAGATTTAAAGATTAATAAAGCTTTAAACAATCCTTTGACTGGAATGTCTGCAAAAACAAAATAGTATTTGGTTTCAAGTAAAATAAAAAAGTTAATTTATACTGAAGTCAGACTTTGGTCTAAACATTACTTAGAGGTTCCTAATAAACATCTTAACAAAATGCCTGCTTGTCCTTTCGCGGCGAAAGCTTGGATGGATAGTAAAGTAGACATAGTAGTTAGAAACCCTCAGGTAGGGTATGTAAGAGAGCTACATAAACACGTTAAGAATATTAATTTTAATAAAAAAGAAATACTTATTTACTGCGACGTTTATTTTAAAGAGTATGGTCTTAATAAATTTCAAAGAATTATTGATAATTTTAACAGAAAATATAATAAAAAAGATGTGTATTTTATGGGATTTCACCCATACAACCCACCTAATGAAGAAGAACAAGAGTTTTTATTAGATCCCACAGGAGATATATCTAATCTTCCTGATTCAAAGATAGATTTTTCTATGATGTTAATACAAAAGTTCTCGCAATTGTATGAAGCATCTGATAAACTACATCGCATGGGTTACTACGATAAGTGGCCCAGAGACTACTACCACGAGGTAGTGTCGTCTAGACAAAAACAATTTAAAAAGCTTTTTAAAGGAGACAACAAATGCCAGGAATGAAAAAAAGAAATGGTATGATGATGGACAAAGTTGGCATGATGCGCGGCGGCGGTATGACTAAAATGCGCGGCGGCGGCATGGCAAAGAAAAAGAACGTCAAGAAAAAAACCAAGAAAAAAACCAAGAAAAAATAAAACTTAAACCACCCCTATCTGGGGTGGTTTTATATTAACCACTTCTTTAAATCTTCACCCAATACTTTATTAGCTAAGTTTATTTTACTTCTTAAATTTTTAACAATAAACTCATCAACAGTTCCTTCAGATAAAAGATCTATATATGTAACCTTTTCTGTTTGACTTATTCTATGCGCTCTATCTTCAGATTGCAGTCTTATTTCTAAATCATAGCTGTTACTATAATACACAACGGTATGACTAGCAGTAAGAGTGAGACCGTATCCACCTGTTCTAGGATTTCCGATAAAAAATCGTAGAGGATCTTTTCTATCTTGAAACCTACTAACAATATCCTGCCTATCATTCTCAGCAGTGTCACCATAAAACGACTCCACAGTTTCTTTTCCATATCTTTCTGAAAGTATTTCGTTAATTTTTTTGATATCATGACGATATATCGCCCAAATAATAACTTTTCCATCTATTTCCTCTAATATATTTAACAACTCACTCATTCTATTGTTTTTTAAGGGTCGCTCTTTTCCATCATCCGTCATTAGATAACCACAAGTAATTTGATGAAGTCTTACCATTTGTGCAAGAGCACTAGCTGCACTTGTTTGAGAATCCTCTAAAACCGTGACCGCGTGTTTTTTCATTTCTGTATATGCTTTTAATTGTTCTGAAGTTAAAGATACGCTTCTCTTCATATAAATCTTACTAGGTAAATCTAAACAATCTTCTTTTAAAACTCTATATGAAAACTTATCTAATTTACTATTTAATTCATCTAGTCTTGTATATCCGGTAACAAGTTTAAAAGAATGACTACCAACATTTCTATCAACCATTAAAGCATAACGATTACGAAAAGTATAATATGAAGAAAAGTCCAAGTATAACGGATCAAGGAAATAACATTGTGTATACAAATCTAACGGTGATTTAGTTACAGGAGACCCTGTTAATATTCTACGATACTTTGCATAATCTCTTAATTTTAAAACATTCTTTGTTCTAGATGCAGTAGGTGATTTAATAGTAGTGGATTCATCTATCGCCATTAAACAAGAATGAGCTAATAAAAATCTTTTAGCAATGTCTAAACCTTTTTTTGTGCTAAAAGCCTCGATATTCATCAAAAATATGACTAACTCCTCATCATGTTTAAATAATTTTTGATTTTCTTTTTGTTGTTTTTTTGTTGTAGCAGGAGACCAGGCAACAATATTATATAAAATGTGCTCTGGCATATGTATGGGTATTTCTTGTTTTTCCCAATTTCTATAAACACCCTTTGGCGCCACAATCAATGCTGCATTTATTTTTCCTTTATCATAAAGCATAGCGATATTATCAACTAAAACTTTCGATTTACCTGTGCCCATTTCCATAAATAAAGCATAGTTTTCTTTATTATGACAAGCACCCAAAGCTTTTATTTGATGCTCATATGGCTTTGTTTTGAACTTATAATCCATAACTAACTCTTTCTTTAATTCTTAAAATAAAAATAATACTTGCAAAAGTATTTGTCAATCTCTATATTTAAAAGCAGAAGTAAGAATGACTGTATATATAATACAAGAAGTGGTCGGTAGAAATGTTTTAAGTGCTGAAAAATATGGCAAGTTAGAACTTTTATTACCTGAGGGTTCTCAATTAGTTTTGAGCACTGGACCTACTGTTAGACGTTTAAACAACAAGTTAAAAAACTTTTGTGATGACGATTATTTATTATTAATAGGCGACCCGTCTATTATAGGTATTGCATGTGCAGTTGCAGCGAATTATAATCGCGGTAGATTTAAATGTCTTAAATGGGATAAGAGAGAATATAAATACTATCCTATAGAAGTAAATTTATACGAGAAGGGAGAAATAGATGAGTAATTTAATATTAGACATGGAAGAAGATGTAACTAAACCTACTATTGGTGACAATTCTTTAAAGGAAGTATCTGATCTTTGTTCTGATTTAGCCTCTGAACAAAATGAATATGATGAGCTTGAAAAAATGTTAAAAGATAAAGCCAAAAATATTCGTAAATTATCGGAAGAAATTATTCCTGCTAGAATGGCTGAATTAGGGTTAGAAAGTTTAACGCTTAAAGATGGGTCACAGATTAAAGTGAAACAAAAAGTACAAGCTTCTATTCCTATAAAGTTTCGTGAAGATGCTTTTAAGTGGCTTCGTGATAACGGACATGGTGACTTGATTAAAAATCAAGTATCTGCTACGTTCGGTAAAGGTGAGGATGTGACGGCTACTGAGTTTGTTGATAAAATTCAAGAGTTAGGTTACACTCCTCAACAAAAACTATGGGTTGAACCTATGACATTGAAAGCTTTTGTAAGAGAGCAAATCAATGAAGGTAAGGAGATACCTATGGAAAAGTTCGGAGTCTTTGTTGGCGCCGAAACCAAAATAAGTAAAAAGTAAAATGTACATAGGAGGTACAAAATGGCAAATGCAAATGCAAACACAAACAGTGTTGCAAAAAAAGAAGAAAGCAAACTACCCGCACTAAATCTAGAGTTAATGGAAATGGACGCTTCTAGCGGCCTAGAAAATATCTCGCAAGATGATTTAGCTACACCAAGATTAAAAGTCTTGATGCAACTCTCTCCTGAATTGGAAGAGTTAGAAAACGCAAAAGCTGGTATGATTTTTAATACAGTTACAAATGAATTGTATGACGGATCAAAAGGTATACGCGTTTTACCTTGTGCGTATCAACGTCAATACGTTGAGTGGGCTGACAGAGGACAGGGATCGGGTGCACCGATAAATGTCTTTGATGCTTCAAGTGATGTCTTAACCAAAACAACAAGAGATGACGGTAATAAAGATCGTCTCTCTAATGGTAACTATGTTGAGACTTGCGGTAATCATTATGTGTTATTAATAACAGATGAGGGTGACGCAACTCCGGCTTTGATTACCATGAAAGCTACTCAATTAAAAAAGAGTAGAAAATGGAACTCGATGTTACTTAACTTAAAACTTAAAGGTAAGAATGGATTGTTTACTCCTCCTTCTTACAGTCATTACTACAATTTAAAAACAGTTAAAGAAGGTAATGATAAAGGTAATTGGTATGGTTGGGAGATCTCAAGAGAAAAACAACTTGAGGATGCTAATTTATATTCAATGGCTAAAACCTTTGCTGAAAGCGTAAGTAAGGGTGAAGTTAAAGTTAAATATGAAGAAGAACCTGCTACTACAAATGAGCAGAAAGTTCCTTTCTAAATTACCGGGGCGGGTAACCGCCCCTTTTTAATTTTATGGATGATAGAGTAAAAAAATTTAAGAGCGTTTTTTATGGATTAGATAGAGCTTATGGTCAATACGTTAGCGATGGTCAGTCGGTTAATGGTAAGGCTTCCGGTAAAGCTTTTATATTAAAGCAACCTGTAAATGATCAATTATGGATAGATCATATTAACGGAAAAGATCCTAGTTTAGGTATCATACCAATAAGAGATGATTCAAATTGTATATGGGGATGTATAGATATAGATACTTATCCATTAGATTTTAAAAAAATTATAAAAAAGATTAGAAAATTAGATTTGCCTTTAGTTATGTGTAGATCTAAAAGTGGCGGTGCTCACATATTTTTATTTTTAAAGGAACTTACACAAGCAAAGTTAATCAGAGACAAATTGATAGAGTGGTCTGGTTTAATAGGTTATGCTAATTGTGAAGTATTTCCAAAGCAGATAGAAATTAAAGCTGATAGAGGAGATACAGGAAATTTCTTAAACTTACCTTATCACGGTGGCGATGAGAGTATGAGACATGCTTTTAATGATGAGGGGCAAGCTATAACTTTAAGTGAGTTTTTTTCTTTGTATGAAAAGCATAGTATAAACAAAAAAGATTTAAAAGATTTTAAACCAAAAGTAGAAAGACAAATAAATGAATTGAATGATGGTCCCCCTTGTATTGCAACACTAATGTCTCAAGGAATACCAGAGGGAGGAAGAGATAATACACTTTATCAATATGCGGTTTATGCTAAAAAAAAATGGCCGGAACAATGGAAAGATAAAATAGATGAGTTTAATCATAAATATATGGAAAGACCTCTTGGGTCAGCACAAGTACAAAAAACAATTACACAACATGAAAGAAAAGATTATCAATATAAATGTAAAGACCAACCAATGTGTTCAGTTTGCTCACCAATACAATGCAGAGCAAAACAATATGGTATAGGCAACTCTTTTGAACATCAAGTAAGTGATTTGACAAAATTTGAAAGTGATGAATCAACTTGGTTTTTAAACATAGATGGTAGAAGATTAAAATTATCTACAGAACAACTGTACGATCAACATAGATTTAGAAAAGCTTGCCTAAATGAAATAAATATTTTACCAAACATTATGCGCCCACAAGATTGGGATAGTAGAATACAATCATTATTAGAAGTTGTTGAAGTCATTCAAATGCCTCATGAAATTACAAAGACAGGTAGATTTGAAAATTTATTGGAGAGATTTTTAGAGGATCAAGGTGAGGCAGAGCACATAGACGAAATAGAAATGGGTAAGGCTTTGTTTGAAGATAAAGAATATACTGATATAATAAAAGATAGCGGTGCCGAAAAGGAGATTAAGATTAAGAAAATGACGGCTTTTTTTAGATCAGATTGGTTACAAAAGTTTTTGAAGAAAAATGATTTTAAAGATTTTAGCACAACAGAAATGACGGCTCATATTAGAAATAAATTAGGCGGCGGTGACGTAAGACGTAAAGTAAAAAATAAAACCACTTATTTGTGGTATTTACCTTGGCAGAAAAAAAATGATGATGAGTTTAAAACTCCAGATATGAGAGAAGAGGCTCCGTTTTGAAAAATATAATATTTGGGCCACCAGGAACAGGTAAGACCACGCACTTACTTCGCATTGTAGAAAAAGAATTGCAAGAAAACAAAGTATCGCCAGATAAGATAGCTTATTTAGCGTTTACAAACCAAGCAGCAGATGAGGCTTTATCTAGAGCTATCTCTCAATTAAATTATAGCACAAAAGATTTTATGAATTTTAGAACATTACATAGTTTAGCGTATAGAGAATTACATTTAAAAGAAGAAAATATTATGAGCGATGATGATTACAGAACAGTATCTAATAAGCTACAAATTAATTTAAGTAACCCTAATAAAAACGTAGAGACATATGGTGCGGGTTATCCCGATGATATTTTTATGAAAGTTATTGACGGTGCAAAAGTCAGAGGACTTACAACTCAAAATTTCTTTAATGATCCTAACGTAGGACATTTACAAGGTGGCTGGTTAAAATTAAAATACATAGATCAAGCTTTACATCAATACAAGTCGGACAGAAATAAGTTTGATTTGACAGATTTGATTGTTGAGTTTAATAAAAAACATTATGATACTATACCACGCTTTGATGTTGTTATCATAGATGAAGCACAGGATTTGAGTTGGTTGCAATGGAAGATGGTAGAAAGAATTATTGAAAATAGTAAAAGAGTTTATGTCGCCGGTGATGATGATCAAGCAATATATCGTTGGGCAGGAGCGAGGCCAGAGTATTTAATTAATATGGAAGGTAAGAGAACAATATTAAATAAATCATATCGACTTTCTAGTTTAATACATAAACATGCTAACAAATTAATTACAAGAATATCAGACAGAATTGATAAAGAGTGGACATCAAGAGACGATCACGGTGAAGTAAACATACATCCGATTGAACAATTGCAAAAAATGAAAGAGGGTGAATGGTTAATATTAGCAAGAGATAGATATAGATTAGATAAGTTAGAAGAAGATTTAAGAATTTACGGTTATTATTATAAAAGAGGAGATAAAACTTCTATTAACAAAAAAATACATCAAGCTATAATAGCTTGGGAAGACTTACGTAAGGGTAGAGAAATAAGTATTAAAGATGTTAAAAGTTGTTATGCTTATATAAAGACAGGAGAAGGTGTTGAAATAGAACATAAAGGTATGAGAAGGGCTGATAAAGAAAAGTTATATAATTATGAAACTTTGAAAAAAAATTATGGATTAAAAGTTGATAAAGACTTGCCATGGTTTAAAGCTTTAAAAAATATACCGCCGTCAAAATCTATTTATGTAAGAGCAGTCTTACGTCGTGGTGAGAACATAAGACACGAACCACGGATCAAGTTATCGACTATACATGGATCAAAAGGTGGAGAGTCAGATAATGTTATGTTGTTAACAGATTTATCTCGCAAAGCAGATGATGAATATTGGAGACATAGAGATTCAGAGCGTCGAGTATTTTATGTAGGAATGACACGTGCTAGGAATATATTAAACATTGTTAGATCTCAATCTGACAGAG
>CAACVD010000987.1_pt1 | contig 13719 bp, 15 predicted proteins | sample 2381771 | NCBI WGS metagenome assembly CAACVD01 (sample SAMEA5211965, study PRJEB30684) | marine metagenome | biome: Marine; feature: Epipelagic; material: Water | collected 2015-10-15 | depth 15 m | reverse complement strand
CTTGTATTCCATGAGCTTGTCTGCGGCCACGCCTACTTCTTTCCAAAGAACTTAGTAGCACTACGAACGCCAAATGAGGCAGCAACGATAATCCCCAAAGAATATTGATACCATTGCGGCATAGCTTTGAGTTGCTCGAATCCATTAGCTACGACTCCCTCCATGCCCGGTATGAACGCAAGAATCAGGGGCACCGAAAACAAAATAACCAGCCACTCGTCTTTCCACGATGACTGGCTTCCGCGTGCCATTTCCAAATCCCATTCGAGTTCCCCCGTGGCCTTTTTTTCCATGATAGTCGCTTCGGCTTTTGCCTTTGCGACTTTGGCTCCTGTTTCAGCTTTCGTCTTTTCGACCTTACCCTCTAGCCATGTACCGGCTAAACTTGCTATTGGGCCGATCAGTGCAGTTAGCATTTCCACCTCTTCCGCGCCTGTCGTAGGCGGCTATTTGGATTCTTTGCAGCCTTTGGAAACTTCTTCATCTGTCCAGCAGAACGCGCACAGAACGACTTACGACGCTTTGCGTCCTTGCTTCCGGGCTTTACTTTGCCGGTGACTGCGGTCTTGAGTTTAGAGCCGGGGTTCTTCTTGCGGTATGCCGCCACCCCAGCCTTAGTCATGCCAGCCCCTGCTTTCGTAGGCCGAAAGTTCTTCTTGTTACGGGCTGGCATCTTGTCGGCTTTGCGTGCCATCACTTCTTCCTTGCGGTTTGTGCAGCACGTTTGAAGTTGCCTTTTGTTGGTGCGCCCTTGCTACCAGCCTTACGCATCTTCTCACCGCTACCGGCTTTGATGCGACGTTTCTTGGCTGCGATGTTAGCGTATAGTCCGGGACGTTTTGCCATCTGACTACGCCTTTACGAGCTTGTAGCCTTTTGCTTTGGCTGCAGAACGAATGGCTGCGAGAGTCATCGCTGGCTTCTTGCCACCACGAGATGCACCCTTCGACTTCATAGTCTTGCCGCCTTTTGCGTAGCCCTTCGACTTCATAGCCATACGACCACCCTTGGCCATACCCTTTGACTTCATACGTCCGCCACGGGCCATGCCTTTACTCTTCATCATCTTCTTCATAATCGCTCTCCGCGTAGAGGTTATCAAATACCCGTGCTGTATCGCTGACATAGTTCGGGTCTTGCTTTGAATGATGGACCCACTGACTAGGAGTGAAATCCGGCGGGCCATCGCCCGTTACAAACCATGCAGGGTTAGTTACCCTAACTCGGTTATTAGGAAGGGCAACTATGTTGCCTGTCCACTTGCCAGCATCTAATAGTTCGAGTACATGACTCTGCTTATGTTGTGCTGGATCGTCCGCTACTTCAGTATCCGTGTAGTCTACAGTGAAGTAATACTTAGCCGGATAGAACTCTCCGTCTATTTTAGCCAGCCACGGACACGGTGTGCCTCTGTTAAGTACAAATACTGAGTGGTGATGTGACTGACAGTCCCACGGCTGTGCCAGATAAGTAGGTATAGGCTCAGGCCACTCATCTAAGGGTGTGTCCCCTACTAAGGCTGTGAGGGGCATACGTGCCCACATCGCTCCGCCGTGTACATTTTCATCTTCCTCGCAACCCGTAAATAGAACTTGAAAAGACAGGGTACGCATAGGCAGGGTGGTTACACCAATAATCATGGCATGTAAAAATTCACCATGATATCTGTCGTGATTTGTTGTATACTCGCGCCGTACCCACGCCTTAAAATACGGCACATTACTTGTGATGTAGTTCATCAGGAACACTCCTCTAGGGGTTTACCCCGGCAGGGGATTCCTGCTTGTATCACATAAAAGAGAGTTAGTCAAGGGGGCAACACGCCCCCCTGACAAGTTGACTAGGCGAACGTAGCCGCCGTCTCTGCAGTACCGAGTTCTGCGATCACTGCGAACACACGTACCTTACCGTCGAAAGTTGCCGTGTTGGCAATCAGATCGATAGTGTCGGCAACAGTGTACAGCTTTGCAGTACCGGCTGCATTGTTGATCTCGTGACCGGTAGCAGTACCGTCCAGAGCAGCAACATAGAGATCGTCGTCTGTGTCGTCACCGAGATCGAGGACTGGCGAACCAGTCGATGCTACAGTGAGGACTTCCACACCTGCCATGAGGACAAGAGTGTTTGCCTTCATCTCGAACACCTCAACGGAATCCGAAGTAGTCAGGCTGGTAGACGAGAAGTCGAGAACGACTTCAATGATCTGCGGCTTGATGCCAAGAGGGACACCAGCGACAGCACCAGTTACAGTATAAGTAGCCATTACTAAGCCTCCCTATTAGTCAGTCTTAACGACACCCTGAACGATGGCTTCCGGGCGAATGACTTTACGGCCAAACACGTGGAGACCACGAACGATGTCGCTAAAGGTTTCAGTCGAACGTACAACTTCAGTCTTCGCGATGTGCGAAGCAGTTGCAGTTGAGGACATGTGTCCAGCAAGAACAACGAAGTCATTCGTAGTGTCTTGCGAATTAATAGTCACAACGTCAGTTCCTGAGTTGTTCAGGGCGGTGGACTTGTAACAATTAAAGCCAGCAATGTTGCCAGCCATTACAAGGCCGTTGCGGAGAGGCGTGGTGCCGTCACCGGTTACCTGAACTTCTGCGAACTTGGCACCAGCCTTGAACGCATTCTCGTAGAAGATTGGAGGTGCTACAAACCAGCGGTTCTCTTCCGGAACAGTCTGATCGTCGAGGATACGAGCCATCGTCATTAGCAGGTTGACAGCAGCATCTTCGTTACCACTACCGGTGATATCGATAGGGGCACCAACTGTGCCAACAGAAGTACCAGTATTACCGGCATTATCTGCCATGTTCTGCAAGATGTTGGCATCGTACTTGCGCTTCAGCGAGTATGCACCCGAAGAAGTAGCAAGCGCCTCGAAGTTAACGTGAGACTGACGCTCTTCGATGTCGTCAATCTTAAATGCAAAAGCATTCGCCTGATCGACCACCATAGTGATCTGATCGTCAGCGAGGTCTTGCGGGTTTACGACCGCACCACGTGCATAAGAGGAGACCGTGATGGTCGGCTCTTTGATGATGCGGACGGTGTCGCCAAAGTTCTCAATTTCGCCAGCGTAGTCGGTATTCGTAATATCTTCTGCAACCGAAGCGCGACGGAAGAATTTGAGAACTTTTTGGCTGAAAATTTCCGGTGTAAAGTTACCGGATGGCAGGTTATTATGACCTGACGCGCTATTAAAAGCCATTAGTCCATCCTTCCTATTTGGAGGTTAAGGTTAGTTGTTGTAGTCAATTCGGCCTTCCGCTCGTGCAGCATCTAATTCGGCTTCCACCTTTTCGAATTCCCACGGCTTCATTTTACCGATTTCTGAAGCCTTCCAAATTTTATCACTCCCACTCGCGGTTTTAACTTCACGAGCAACATTGCGTGTTACTGCGTCTGCTGCGGAGTTCTTAGACTTGGTGCGCTTCTTAGTTTGGCCTGTATCTGCTTTGTACAGATCAAGTACCCGTGCCGCCCAACGTGCATCCGTATTGTTTCGATAGATGCCGTCAGAAATAGATTCAGGTTGTTCGGAAAGCCAACCGAGAAACTTCTCATCATCCTTGAGTTCGTCAAAGTCGGGATGCAACCGTAGCAGTTCCTCATAGGCTTTCTGCTTTTCCAGTTCTTTTTCCCGCTCCTTGATGGTGCCAAGTTCCTGTCGAAGTTCGGACAGTTGGGATTCGGCCTGAATAGACGATACAGTTTGTACGACCTCAAATACTTCAGGATACTGATCTTTGAATGCTTGCAGTTCTTCTGGCGTCTTGGGCATTGAAACTCCCTCTGGCATCTCAGCCTGTGGTGTTTTCATTGCCGTTTTCAAGGCGGTTATTTCCTGCTTGAATTCGCTGACCTTTGCATCATAATGCTTTTTAAGATCGTCGTATCGTTTCTTGTAGTCGTGGTCCGCTTCTTGTTTCGGCTCTACGAAACTCGCTGCCTCTTGGGGAGTAGCCTCTTCGGGGTCCGCATCTTGGGCTTCCACAGCTTCGTCAGATTCATCGTCTTCGTCTTTATAGACATCTTCACGATAGTTACCACGATACAGCGTGTCGCTGTTGATTGTGCCGAAGGAATCATTCGGCTTGTTGGCACGGTGGCCTCTTACTCGTTTTGCCATTTATTTTACCTCACTCGCGGGGCCACTTGGCTGTGGGTAGCCGCTCCGGTTGTGCTGGGGCCGCAAACTTGCGGGTAGCCAGCGAATTCCTTAAATTTTATTTTTTATTTTGAGCTTCTGTTTTTCTAGCTCTTCTGTTATATTCTCTAACACCCTCGTTAATTATTGGTGTTCTTTTGGATATAAAGCGGCCTTTATCATCTACAAACTGCTGTAGCTCTGGATACTTATTAAAAAGACCTGCTCTAATTGGAGTAGGTGCGTTGTCGTACACGTACCTAGCAAAACTCTCTTGATAGCCTAGCTTTGTAAAATCTGCTGTCTTTTTACTTTTTGGTAGCATACCTTGCACAGTTTCGTACGCGATAGCTTTTGCTCTTATTTCTTCGTTGTACCTCTCCTCTATCTCGAACGCTTCATACGGATTAAAAGGTGTTTCTGCTCCAACTTTTATGTCGTACTGACTGTACTTTTTATTTAGCTGGGCGGATGGATTGAAGAATGAGCCTAAAGTTTCAGGATCAGGGTAGGGATTTGTGCGTCTTGTATCTAGATAATCTAGATGGGCAATTTCTTCGGCCATTGCAAAAAGATTAAATAGCGTCGGAGTTTGCGGTACGTTTATTTTTCGAGTACGAGGATTTGCCTCAAATTTTCCTGTTATAGGAATCATACCTGTAGCATCTGCAAGAGCTTTATGGTAGTCTGATACGGTTTTTCCTTTATACAGTCTACCTTGCATTTTTGCGGTTGGCTGATCTTCGTAGTATTCAGAGGTAACAGTCACGTCTTCTGGAAGATTGCCAAGCATTTCTTTCATCTTACGGCGAACTTCGTCCGCAATGATGCGATCCTCGTAGTCTACGTCACCCCCGTTTGCGAACTTTTTTTCGTCGAGGAATCCACCTCCCGCCTTTTCTTGACGACGAGTGACTTCTCGTTTACCACGATTGTTAATTTTACGGAGACGATCTAGGCCAATGACTTTGACCAGTTCAGGGGGTACTTTTACCTCACCCTTAGATAGGGCCACATCGATAGTACCTTCATATAGTTTACGATCTACGCGACCAATGTCAAGTCCTTTTTGTACAGCAACTTCATAAGCTTTCATTAACATCTTACGAATGTCTTCGCTCCCGGCAATCTCAACAGCCGGTGCATTGATAATAAAAGTGTCTGGACGGACACTGTCGTTCTGATCATCCGCAACAGTTTCGGCTTCGCTAAACTGTTCTGGCGGCTTGCCACCTACAAACTGTGCGGGTTGCATGGGTTGATCGCCCTGTGCCATACCCTGTACAAGACCGCCTCGACGAAACTGATTAGCATTTACACCCTGCACAAACTCATCGCCAAGAACTTTTGCAAGGACTAGGGCAACCGGTTGCTCAAGCATGTCCTGAAGAAGACCCATCTCTCGTTTGTCGAGTCTCTTGGCACGTTCTACCACACCCTCGCGGTACTTCTTCATTTCTTCAGACATAGGACCGCCTTTCCAACGACGTAGCAAATAGGCTCCCAGAACGCCCGCTCAATACGGCCAACCGGATGACGCTTGCCCTTCTTCTGCATCCAAATGTCTGCGGTGCGCCGACGAGCGATACCTTCAAGAACGCCGCGAACCAGTTGGCGGGGCTTGGTAGTGCCACCATATCCGTAGGAGACGAGGGGTCTGAAGATGGCGTGATAGCCAGCCTGATACTCGGGCGGCATGTTGCGGCTGTGTGCAAGCCAGATAGCCTGACGAAACGAACCAAAGCCGTAGGCTTCGTTCATGGCTGTGCAGACAATCTTGCCGCCGCCACCGCCGCCACTGTCATCGCTGCCGCTGTCGGTGTTACCAAAAGCAGCTTCCTGATAACCGCTTTCCACGTAGTCTATGGACTCCTGAACACTGTCCATTGAATATTGATTGCCGCTGGGTCTGTCGTCGTCGCTGTCATCCCGCTCTGGCGGAGGCGGAGGAGGAGGCGGGGGCGGGGGCGGAGGATTACCGGAGTCTTGATCAGGAGTGCGGAGACTTGTCGGTGTCAGGATACTGCCAACAGCATCATTTGTGCCTATGATGTCACCAGCACCGAGGAAGTCATCTGATGTAATCGACTTGCTTGGGTCGAGGATGCTGTCTAGTTTTTCCTGATATGCAGCATCTGCCATACCTTGATAGCGAGAAGCAGCAGCACTTTGACCTTTAGTTAAGCTGAACGACGTTCCTCCGGGCGCACCCTCATCTCCATCATCTGTAACCGTCGTAACGGCACCCTGTGCAAAGTTATTCTTCACAAAGTTATCAAGAAAATCGTTAGCGCGGTTCAAAGAACTTGTGTACTCTGCAGTGCCCTGACGAGCCACTGTGGTAAACGGCCCAATCCCACCCTTCATGTGCGAGTTGAGTCCTTGCTTCATTTCAAGGGCGTTCTGCGCCCTTTCAGCCTTGCTCATGCCCGCATAGACATCGCCGAGTCCCGCATCCTTCATAGCCTTCTCAAAGGCCATCTCACGCGCCTGTTCGGCCTGTGTAGCGGTTGCCCGCTGCGGACCTGCGGCACTGTGGATATTACCATACGCATCCATGACAAATCCATCACCGCCTACGATGCCTTCTTTGCCGCTGACATCATATGAGCCAAAGGCTTCACTTTCATAGCCGGAGGGACGCTGGGTCTCTTTCATGGTTCCCGGGATAAAGCCGTTCTTTATTTCCATGAACCTGTAGGCTTGATCCTGACTCAAGCCCATAAGGTTGCCGTTAACAACTCGGCTTCCGGGCTTACGGTGCATGACCTGCCCCTGAAAGCGGACAAGGTCTCCCGGTGTGCGAACTTTTCCCGTTCCCTGTTCTATGGATTGACCGGCAGCAACTATAGCCTCTGCGGTGCCTAGTTGCGCTTTACGGTTCATCTCGCCAGCCGCGTAAGCAAGACCCGTGATTGGCAGTCCTGTAGCTACGGTTGCAACCACCCCCGGAATGCCGCCAGACTTATCCATGGTTGTCTTGGCTTTTTCTAAAAAATCTTCGAAACCGCCTTGGGATGAGTCAGACTTGGCTTCGACAGTAGGCATGTTGAAGTCTTGGATAAACTTATTAGGATCGATGTCTAGGGATGTGAATGCGGGTCCGCCAGTCGTAATGTTGACGGCGTTGAAAATGTTTGAACCTTGATCGTCAGAGCCAACAGCTTGGGTCGGGTCTACGTTGACATTCGGCTGACCGTCATCGTCATCGTCGTCGTCGGGATCAGGTACACTGACATCAATACCCCCAAAGTTATAGAAGTCAACGAATGAGGACGTATACTCGTCTGTCGTGTATTTTTTGCGTGTATCCGAACCTAAAAAACCACCTGTTCTAATCATCGTTTCTCACCACTGCTTCCTGATTACTCTTCAACTTGAGGAGCATTTCCAGTAAACCCAGCTTCCCCTGCATTTGGCGCAGTTCCGACTCCGATTGTGCCGTTACCACGGCCCGAATCATCGACTCCCGAAGTTCCGCCAGATACTCCTCCATCAGGGGCCATTCCTTGCTGTGGAGGAGCGCCGCCAGCTTCCTCGCTTGCTGCTTGTTGAGCATTCTGCATCATCCCTTTCAACATCTGTGCGTAGACTTGTGCCTCGTTGACATCGTTGACGAGACTGTCAGGATCGATGTCTTGAGCAATGGCTAATTCCCGCATCAAGTTTGGCAACTTTACAAAGGGTGCCAATATAGGATTAGATACTGTTTGCAGGAGAGAGGTGAGTCGCTGAGTGCGAACCTCCTTTTGCATGACCGCTGCTACGCCCCGTGGCTTGATTTCAAGGTCACCCTCTATATCTTGTGAGTCTTCATTGAACTGCATGTTCCACTGGAAGTATGCCTCGCCCAGAGGCTTCAACAGATAGTCGTCAATGTTCTTGATCACAGTCTTCATAGACAAACCGGCGCTGCCCATAAGCATCGACAGTCCTGCTGCTGTGCGTCCAGTACCAGTCACACCTGTCTGACCATGCATGATCGACGGGATACCCGTCTCTTCGTCCGCGAGTTGTCGGCTGATTTGATACATCTGTATGTTTTCGCCAGCCGTGTTCGGGAACTTGAGACCGTTGATAGCCGTGCCTGTCACGCCGGACTGACGACGAAATATCTTACCCGGGAAAATGTCCATGTTCTGTCCGGGCACGAGACTGGCCTCATCAACATCGAAAACCAGATTGCCAGCAAGAGCGAGATTGTCGATTGCCATACGAACGTGACCATTCATCAGCATCTGCGCGTCTTCCATGTTCTCTGCTACGCCAACGCCCCAAATCTGATAGGGGTTGATCTCAAAGGGAAACGCCTGATACGGAATGCGGGCTGGCGTAAACGGATTTACGACGCAACGAATAACTAGTCCACCACACACCCAGACGTTAACCTGAAGCTGATCAAACTCCGACATGTCCTTGGCTTCTTCGAGACCAACTTCGTAGGCAAACTTGGCGTCGAGAACTCCCCAGTATTCTAAAACCTCGTATCTATTTTCTTGATAGTAAGGCTCTGTTTCATCTTCGCGGATAGTGTCTTCGTAGTATTTGTCCTCGTAGTTTGGACCCTTGGCAAGACACTCCTGAATAGCCTGTGCGTCAAAGTAAGGACGCATGATAAGGCTACGAAGTTGCTGGCGATTCATGCGATGACGTTCGATGACGTATTCGCAGTCTTCGATTGATGTAGCAGATGGATCAGGATGAAAATCCCAAATAGACACTGCTTCTATGCGCGGCACGGTCTTTTCGTATGGCATGTAGACACGATTGCCCTCGTCGTCTCTCTGCCACTTGTGAACACGCTTGTAAAAATTAAACGGACCCTTTATAATGCCCGTGCCAAGCAGAGATGATTCGAAGATTGCCTTACGAAACACATTGACAGCATTTGTATCAAGGAGTTGATCGTGAATGCACTTCTCCATAAGACGGGCTTGCTCTTTAGCTGGCTCAAACTGAGGCTCACCCATCTTGGATGGGCCAGCAACAATGCTGTCGCCGAACTCTTTTCCGTACGATCCGAGAACGTGAGAACCGCTGGCAGACAGCGCCCCCGGTGCCAACTCTCTACCGTCTCCCGGGAACCCGTAAGGGTCTTGAGGCTGCATGTCATCCAGAGGAGTTCGCATATGTGCAAACTCTTCAATACCCTCTGGCATCGGTGTGGACTCAACGACAAGAGGGAACTTTTTGTTGGCAAAAAGAATGTCAACAATTTGACCATAAGCCGCAAGAACTTTGGTTTTGGTAATCTTGATAAATACTCTAGATCGCTCGGAATCTCTATACTGCGTTGTAGAGTCATAGATACCACGAAAGTTCTTGTACGCTTGCAACCAGCGTTGCTCATAAACGTACCTACCATTCTCCGCATCTTCAAACTTGGCTCGAATGTATCCAGCCAACCCCGGCATTTGTTCACTGGGGCTTTGAACAGGAAGAACTGTGTCGTCAGTCGGCTCTAGGAAATTGTCAGACATTGCGAGTCCTTAGTAGTCGCGTTCTTCAGCCATACGCATAACAGCAGGATCAACAGCCGTTTTAGTCATTTTCTTCGGCATATCCTCTGTCAGAACACCCTGTGTGGTCTTGGTATCAAACTCAAGTCCCTCACGATAAAGCTTGTCAGCGCCCATTTGATCGTCTACCGAAGTGTTCGGTGAATTCATAATGTACGCTTCGCCCATGTTCAGGTTCTGCATGTTAGTCTCCCTTTTCTATGAAACCGCCAGACGCCATTCGTCCGCCGGAAATAAGTCTGGTCAAGATGTCTTCCAGACTCTCGTCAGTGAGATCGCCTTTGATCCCATACTGTTGTTCCAGTGCCTTCTCCGTTCCGGAGATGGTCAAGTCAGTCAGGGCACGGGATGCGGGGCCGATTATGCCCATCGCGCCGCTGGCCTCTTCTACAAATGCTTGTCCTGCTGCCTTCTCGGGGGTCTCGCCTCTTTCAATTAGTTCGCGGCGAGTTGACTCAAATCCCACGCCGGGAAGTGCTGAAAGCGCAGCCTTCGACCCCTTGCTTGCAACTGTACCTACCACGCCAACCACAGTGCCTACTACTCCCTTTGTGCTGCTAGGCATTTTACCAGTCTTCTGATATTCCTTCATGGCATCCGCCATGCCCTTTGAGTCAAAACCTTCTTCAGTCAGTTTGTTCTGGACTTCGATGTTGGGTTCGTCTACATCGGCGGCGGCGGGGGTGGGGAGCGGAACGGTGTCTTGTGCAGGAACCTTTGCATAGTCTTCGAAGCCGGGTGTTGCTCTTCCTATACGCTGTGACGGCGGTGCTATAAATGCTGAGACATCAAATCCGGCGTTCTTAGCAGCGTCTGCAAAATAAGTCGATACTGTATTCGCATTTCGTGCGTCTGGGCCGTCAACGTCGAGGTCGCCGGGGTATTCCTGCATGTATCCGGTTACTTCGCCTGTAGACCCCTCTGCTGCGGCTTTAAGGCTACGTCCCTGAAGGTAGGCAATACGCTCAAAGGCAATACCACTCCTTTGAGCGATTTTAGTATGTATGTTTCTTATAAGTGTTGAGCCTCGTTTGCCCGGAACATCGTCCCCTTCAGGTGTAAGGCTATCAAATTTTTGATTGGTTCCAGAGTCAAAGACAAGATCGGGTATTTTAATATTGGCTAGAAGCCTAGTCATATCCCCAGACTCTACAGGTTTTCCGTTGGGCTTTACAAAAAAGAAACCATCTTTTGTCTTACCGTCTTGGAGTCTGTTTTGCAGAATTGCATCTGCTATATCGTTCAAAGGAACATTAACCTTGCGTCCCTTTGCTCCCTTTGCTTCTGCAGGGACATAGATGGCACGGGTTTCTGGATAGTAAGAATCAACTTTTAGCTGGGCTGCAGCGTTAGGGCGCAGTCCGTTTTGTAAATTAAATATGATAGCCATCGCCGTAGCTTCTTGCTTCGGGTCTTTGGCAAATTCTGAAATCTGTCTAAAAAACTCCTGCATGGTTGCAGGGTCTGTCTTTATCGACACCTCAGATACTGCTTTTGGCGGTTCCTTGATGCCAAATATTTTTACATTCTTTGCCGTGTCTGGTTTCGACTCGGGTAAGAAGGTTAAGATGTTGCTGTTCGCAGGAAGTTCTTGAGCAATGCGTACGCCTACTTGACGTAGTGCTTGCATTGCACTTTTGGGATTGTCAGACTCCAAGTCGAGGCTTTTGAAAATGCCACTGAGAGATGTTTCCCCAGCCTCGTTGGGCACGAATATCTTTACGGCAGAACCCGGCTCATCCGCTAACTCGCCTAAATACTTAGAAGCCATGTTCCCAAACGCTTTAGGGCCAACCTGTAGCTTATTCTCAGTTGCGTATAATTCAGCAACCTCACGAACCGTAGCTGTTTCCGGGTTTAGGGTTTTAGACTTCTTTGCCATTATCAATATCCAAAGGTAGAATCAGCCGGTTGGAAAGCCTGATCCTTGATGCCTTGAAGTGTTTTGTGTATGGATTGATATCCAGACATGCGCGTCATCAGCATATAGCGCAACGCATCATACGCATGATCCTCTGCTTTCGTGTCTACATCTTCACTATTAGTTTTGGAGAGAGGTATGCCAGATAGTTGTGCTATAATATGCTTGCATGAAGAGAATATTCGTAAACGAGGTTCGTTGGTGTAGGGGTCGTCAGCAAGCCGCCTGTGAATTTCCATTTTTCCTTGTAGACGGTTGCGGTCTGAAGGGGTCCACCTAACACCAGCCCGCATCATTGTCTCTGCAATGGACGGGCCGAAGCCTGTCTTGTTCCAGCAAGAAGAGTCTAGAACGTTGTAGTGTGGAAGTGGGTCTAACTCTTCTGCTTCTAGTATTTTATCAGCGAGTTGCTCGGCTGTCAAGTGTTTAGCATATAGTTCGCGATAAACCCAGATATTATTATCCCAGTCAATAGCCCCCCACAGAACGCACGACGGACTCGCATAGCCGTAGTCCGCCGCTCGTATACGTGGCCAATTGGTAGGTAACTCGAAATGTTCGACAACGTGTCTCATCCTTGAAAATTCGGGGAAGGCCGCTCCCTCCGCCACGTCCCAATCACCTTCAAGAAGCCGCTTTCGTTCGACTTCTGGGAGCGACCTGAGCATGGCCTCGTATTGGCCATCTGCCATCAGGTAGGGATTGTCGGTCAGCCGTGCCGGTACAAACTTACGAAGGAACAGCGGCTGACCTGCCTTCTCGTGACCCGCTGGCCACACAAAGGGCTTTTGTGTTTCTATATCGAATGCAGGAAAAGGCTTGTTTGGTTCCAGACCGTCAATGTAGGTCTTCTTGACCCACCAACCACCCACTCCTCCGGGGTTGGCTGTGCAGCGCATGTACAGGTGTTGCTGGAGTTCAGGATCAGTAGCACGAAGGCGAGAACGCAAGTAATCCCAGACATAGGACGAAGGATACTGAGTAATCTCATCGATGCCAATCCAGTTGAATGCCTGACCCTGAAAACGGGTCACGTCTTTGTCTCTGTCAAGGTAGGTAAACCACATGGTTGCACCGGAGGGAAATACCCATGTGGACTTAGATTCACGAAAAGTAGCTCCCGGGAACGCCTTCGGATATAGCTGCTTCGACTTGTCTATAAGTTCTGTTAGTTCGTCGAGTGTACGACGGAGAAGAAGACCACGATGATTAGGATTGTGACAATAACGTAACGGATCAGCAAGAAGTGCAAAACTTTTTCCACCACCGGCTGCACCACCGTAGAGTACATCCTGTTCAGACGCACTAAGAAACTCTTCTTGCGGTCCCGGATTTGGCTGAAAGATAACTGGGCTACCATCAACAAGGTCTCCCACTGCATTTGGTAAGTTTGTAAGATCGCCTTGATCAATGACTCTAGTTTTTTCACCCTGTAGTGCCTTCTCTATCTTGTCTGCAGACTCTGTCAATTTCTTGACTTTGCGTTTCTTGTATTCGGCTTTCTGTTGCTGAGTAGCTGCCGACTTCTTCGCATTACGAAGACGCATCTGGACGGAACGTCGTGCCCGCTCCCTGTCACTGAGCTTGTACTCAGCTTTAGGCTGATTCGGGTCTTTCTTGGGTCTGCCGCGAGTTCGCGGCTTGTCCACAGTCGCCGGGTCAGGAGGGACTAGGACGCGCTTACGAGGCTTACTAGCCATCAATCACTACTTCTTTTTTCGGAGGGAGCAAGACAACGCCGTGAACCGCTGTGACATTGTGGTTCATGGTTTCTTGTCTGCCAAGACCTACGCGGTTCAAGACAGATTCTGCTGCTTTCATCCGCAGATCGTCACCACGTTCAATATCCGGGGCGTCCACGAGGCTAACTAGCTTGTTCGCGGCTCTGAGAGACTGTCCCGCCAACACGGTTTTGGTCCGGTCAATGATTTCATCAGCTAGTCGGTCCTTGAGCCACTTGATCGAACCCTCTGCATAGCCAGCAACCTCCGCTGCGGCCCGTATATTGCCACCATTGTCAAACAGGGCGTCCAAAAAGGCTTCCTGTTTCTCCGTGAGGGCGGGTTTATGGTTGCCGGGACTGGTTGCCGGGGTTTGGTTTCAGCGGGGCCGGGAGTGTTCGG
>CAACVD010000986.1_pt1 | contig 13738 bp, 24 predicted proteins | sample 2381771 | NCBI WGS metagenome assembly CAACVD01 (sample SAMEA5211965, study PRJEB30684) | marine metagenome | biome: Marine; feature: Epipelagic; material: Water | collected 2015-10-15 | depth 15 m | reverse complement strand
TATCAACTTTAGGTTCTGTAGGTGGTGCTTCACTAAATGGACAAGATATAGAAAGAACTATAACAGGACTTAATATAGGAGACACGATTACAACAGTAACCTCAGCTGGTTCAGTAACAAACACCGCCCTTACACCATCAACATTTAGTATGGGTGCAAACCAAAGTTTTACTGTTACTCAAGCAAGTGGTGATGTAATAACGTTCACAGCACCCTCTACAAATATAACTTCTGCAACCGGTAGTTCTACTTGTACTGTAGACACAAGTCAAATAACAGTTAATGGCACAAACATCTTGCCAGGTACAGGTTATACCATACAAATAGCATACACATTAAACGGTGGAGCTGGTTCACCAATATCAATTAATCAAACAACAGCTACTACAGGGCCACAAAACGTAGGCACAGCGGTTGTGTGGAGTGTAACTGTTGCTTTAGAAAATGCTAATTATGCATTTAATGTAGCACCTGCAAATAACTTTACTCCTGCTAATTCATTTACTATAACAGCGGGCACAAATCAAGCAACACAAGATCAACCAACTGCTACTGTTGTTTCATCTTCTAATTTAGCGATTGGATTTGGTAACCCTACAAACGTGGGTTATGGTGGAGATGCTTGTGCACTTTTAAGAGAACCTGCAGCTTATGCTTTCTTTGGTACTGCCACACAAGGTGCACCGCAAAATCCAAATCTGCCAAGTGTAAATGATTATGTTTATTCAAGTAATAATGCTGATCCAGCTAGTAACAGTGTATTAACAGGAGGTAACTATTTAATACAAATGTCAGCGTCTAGTCAAAAACATTTAATGGTTATTAATGGATCTGGTGTAATCGTTGGTTTTTATAACTGCCCATAAAATAAAAAAAAATAAATGTCAATAATATACAGCTACGAAAAAAGAGAAAATCCGTTATTAGCAACAGACATAGTAATAGGAACATCGACTAAACTAGTTAATGGCAAACGAATTAATGCTACAAGAAACTTTACAATGCAGCAGATTGCTGATTTTGCTCAAGGTGGAAGTTTACTAGATCCTATAGCTACAGATTTTCAAATACCGGTTTTTAACCAAAATGCTAGTAAAATAACAGGGTCTATAATGTCTCAAGACTCTTCACCTAGTAATGGTGTAGCAGGAACACTTATAACAGTAGCAGGAAGTCTTACAGCAACTGGTAATTTAACAGTAAGTGGCCAAGGAACTATAGATGGAGATGTAGGTTTAGGAGGTGCAACAACAACCACAACTATACCCAGCACACTTATTTTAGGTGGACCAATAAAAGATCAAACAGGTACTAATGCCACAGCCCCAGGACAAATTCTTGTATCATCTGGTGCAGGACAAGGCGTATCGTGGCAAACATACACAGGCGGTCTTACTTTTAAAGGTACGTGGAACGCTAGTACAAACACACCTACTTTAGTATCAGGAACAGGTACAACAGGGGAGTTTTACATTGTGTCTGTTGCAGGTTCAACAAATTTAGATGGTATTACAGACTGGCAAGTAGGTGATTGGGCTGTATTTACAGAGCAAGGAGGTGTTGATGCTTGGGAAAAAATAGATAATACTTCTTCGTTAACAGGTAGTGGTACAGCTAATACGCTCGCTATGTGGGATGGAACCAACACTCTTACAGATGCTCCTTTACTTGTAAGTGGTTCTTACCTTCAAACACAAGCTGTAGGTTTATCACCATCTTCTAATACATTAGATTTAGGTGGACCAACCAGTGCAAATTACTGGAACAATGTAAATGCTGCTAATTTAGTTTTAACAGGAGGTGTTACCAACACACTTTTACCTGGAACTAATAACAGTATAGATTTAGGATCATCAACTCTTGCTTGGAGAGATTTATATTTAGATAGAGATCTTTATGATTCAACAAACAGCACAGGGACAGCAGGCCAACTTCTTTCTTCACTTGGAACAGGTAACGGTACAGATTGGGTCGACGCACCATCTTCTTATACAAGCTGGCAACTACAAGGAGACAATGCAACAACTGTAGACATAACAGATGGCCTTCAAGTAGATTTTCAAGGTGATACAGGTATTACAACGTCAGTAACTGCTGGCACACCTAACTTACTTAAAATAGATTTAGATAACACTACGGTATCTCCTGGCGCTTATACTAACGCTGATATAACAATAGATGCGACAGGTAGAATTACAACAGCTTCTAATGGTTCTGCTGGAGGTGGTGGTACTGTAACCAATGTTACTTCTTCAAACGCAAACACAATAACTGTAGCAAGTGGAACAACAACACCTACTATTACAGCTGTTACAACAGGAGGCGTTGGGTCTAGTAACACAAACCTTGTAACAGGTGGTCAAGTACAAACAGCTATTGATGCAGTTAATGGTACTGTTACCAGCGTAGCAACTGGTAATGGTTTAACAGGTGGTCCAATAACTGCAACAGGTACAATATCACCAGATTATTCATCGGCGACAAACTTAATATTATCTGCTACAGATGGTACAGGTGTTACGCTAGTAGATGCTGATCATTTTATGTTTAATGATTTATCAGCAACACCTGACACGGTTAAATACGCTACACTTAGCCAACTTAAAACTTATATAGGTGCAGGTTCTGGAACAGTAACAAGTATTGGATTAACAGAAACAGGAACTGCTCTTACCATAACGGGCTCACCAGTAACATCATCGGGTACTATAGATATATCAGGCGCAGGGACATCATCACAAGTAATACTTGGTGATTTAACTTTAGGAACACTAACCACAGGTACGGTTACCAGTGTAGGTTTTACAAGTGATATTGCAGCGTTTGCTGTAGGTGGTCAACCAATAACCAGTTCTGGTACATTAACATTAAACTTAACAGGTGGTAGTGCAGGTCAGTTCTTAAGACAAGATGGTACTTGGGCATCGGTTCCTTCAGCTTATACTTTAAATGTAGACGCTGATAGTGGTGGACCTGGTGCTGTTGATTCTGGTGGAACAGTTGATGTGGCAGGCGGTACCGGTATAACAACTGCTTTAACAGGCTCTTCATCAAGTAGAGTTATAACAGCTAACTTAGATGATACTTTAGTTACACCTGGTGCATATACTAATGCTAATATAACAGTTGACGCACAAGGTAGATTAACATCAGCAGCAAGTGGTTCAAGCGGTGGAACAGTAACGAGTGTTGCTCTAACAGAAACGGGTACTGCCCTTACTATAACAGGTTCACCAATAACAAGTTCTGGTACTTTGAATATAGCGGGTGCAGGTACGTCTTCACAGGTGGTACTCGGTGATTTAACTTTAGCGACACTTACAACAGGTACTGTAACAGGTACAGGTACAGCAAACCAATTAGCTAAATGGAGTGGAGCAAGTGCAATAACAGATTCAAGTATTGCAGATACAGGTAGTTTAGTTACTATTAGTAATCCCACAACTGTTACAGGAAAAATAACATCGCAAGCAGATTTAGAACTTGATGCAGATTTATTAGACATTAACGGGGCAACAGGTACAGCTGGTCAAGTATTATCATCACTTGGTACAGGTAATGGTGTTGATTGGGTCGATGCCGCAACCGGCACTGTTACATCTGTTGGTTTAGTTTTAACAGGTTTAAATGCATTTACAGTAAGCAACACACCTATAACAGGCTCAGGTAATTTTGATATAGCAATAAACGGTGGTTCTGCGGGCCAATTTTTAAATTATTTAGGTAATTGGGCAACACCTATAAGCCGTGTAACAGCTAATTATATAACAGGTGATACAACCGCAGTGGCTAATAGACTATATATATTTGATGATGCTTCTACAGCATACACATTAACTTTACCTTCTGGTCCAGCAAATGGTGATTCTGTTAAAATATCTAGTAGAGGAGGTTTAACAACAAATGTACTAGCTGTTCCTAACACTGAAAAAATAATGGGTGGAACTTTAGGTCAATCAATGACAATCGATATTGCCACTGCTGCTTTTGAAATAGTATACTCAGGAGATTCAACTAAAGAAGGATGGGTAATAATTGGTAATGTATAAAATAAATAAATAAATAAATAAATATGAGTAATTTAAGTGACTTTTTTCCAGGAGCCGGTGGCGGTGGTGGTGGAGGCGGAGGCATCCTCAAACAAGAAATAGTAACATCTTCTGGTAGTTTAGATTTTACTTCATTAGGAATAGCAGATGGAGCTCTTGTCTTGATATATCTAGTTGGTGGTGGAGGCGGATCTGCAAGAAGAATTGGTGGTAGTGGTGGTAATGTTCAATATCAATCACTAACGCTTGGAACAGCCGGAACAGCTACTGTAACTATTGGAGCTGGAGGTGCTGCTGGTACTGTTAACCCTACTGCTGGTGGTACAACATCAATAACAGGGGGTGGGTTACCAATAACTTTGTCTACTGCTTCTAATGAAACTGGATTAATAACAGGAGGTCAACCTGGAGATAGAGACAGTTCTTCAGGTCAATCAACTTCACCAACAAATGCTGGATATGGCCAAGGTGGTGCAGTTCCTCAATCAAGCCCTTCAACTGGACCTCAAAACTCAGGTCAAGGTGGTGGTGGATCAAGTTCTACTTCTGCTAGTAGTAATAGAGCTGGTGGATCAGGAGTAGCAATAATTTATTATACATAATATGGAAATAATTTACGATAAAATAGAAAATAACGAAGTAGTTGACTCAATTGTTGCTGATGCAGATTTTGTAGCTACATTAAAAGGAACATGGAAATTAAGAGATGCACCTGTTCCAGAAACAGAGGAAGAGATCGCAAGAAATTGGAGAAATGAAGAATTATATTCAACTGACTGGATTGTGCCTTTAACAGATCATCCAGAAAGAAATGATTATATAACATATAGGACTAAACTTAGAGACTGGCCATCAACAAGTAATTTTCCTGATACCAAACCAACACTATAATAAAAGCACAGGACTTCAACGTTTACTTTTTAAAATAGTAAACATCACTAAAAACAAGTGATAATAAAAAACATACCAAACTGCTGTAAATGGTTTACTTATGGCAGAAAATAACAACAGTGTAAACCAAAATTAAAACCAAAACCAAAATGACTTTTTATTACCGAACTAGCTCTTGGGCTAGCCAACCAAAAATTTCTGAAGAAACAATAGATCTTTGGAAACTCCTTTCAAAAAAAAAGAACTGGAGAATTGTTCAATTACCAAATGGATTTTATCAAACCGAATACCAAGAAAAAGATTCTTGGATCGATGTAACTAGAAGAGAAACATTAGAAGGCGCTGAAAAAGCTGTCGATTCTTCTGTTGAACACTTTAAAAAGAAGTTATCTTTTTTAGAAGGTCCTAAGGTTGTAAAAACCTTCAAATAAATAAATATAAATTAAATTAAATTAAATTAAATATGTCAGACTTAATTGTCAAAAACTTGAACTTTGGCCAAGAAGCCCAAGATCAGGTGTTTGAAGGAATTAATAAACTCACAAAAGCCGTTAGTTCCACACTAGGAGCTAGCGGTAAATGTGTACTACTAGAAGATGAAAACGGAAGACCTATAATAACTAAAGATGGTGTAACCGTTGCTAATAGTATTGTTTTAAGAGATCCTGTAGAAAATATGGGTGCAACACTGTTAAAAGAAGCAGCTAGAAAAACTGTAATGGAAGCAGGTGACGGCACAACAACAGCTACAGTATTAGCACATGCTATATTAAAACAAGCGTCTAAATTAAAAACAATAAATTCTAGAGATTTAAAAACAGGTATTAATAATGCTGTAGAAAAAGTAGTTTCTTATTTAGAAAAAAACAGCACACCTGTAAAAGGGGATATGATTGATCAAATTGCAACTATATCTACAAACAACGAAAAAGAATTAGGTAAAATAATAGGGGATGCTTTCAGAGAAGTAGGAGAAACAGGTGTGGTAATGATGGAACCTGTAGCTACTTCAGATACAACGATAGAAATAGTAGAAGGTGTTCAATATGAAAAAGGCCACACAAACCCACACTTTATAACTAACCAAGAAAAAAGAACAGCTGAACTTGAAAAACCAGCTGTACTTCTTGTAGAATCACCAGTTGAAAATATAAGACAAATACAGTCTGTATTAGAACATGTTATAAAAAATAATATACCTTTACTTATCATTGCCGATATGGAACCTGCTGTAGCAGCAACTCTTGCAATGAATAAAACAAAAGGTAATATAAAAGTAAATGTTGTTAATGCCCCTACATTTGGTATTAATAAAAGAGAAGTTTTAGATGACTTAGCTTTACTTACTGGTGCTACAGTTATCAATGAAAACTTAGGTGATGATATGGATTTAATACAACCTGAGTTTTTAGGTAAATGTTTAAGATCTATAACATCTGAAAAAGATACCATAATACAAGTTGACGAACTTTCTGATGAAGTGTTAAGTTTGATAAAACATATAAAATCAGAATTATCTAAAAATCAACCACCTACAAAAGTTCAATTATTTGAAAAAAGATTAGCTAGATTATCAGCTAAAATAGCTATAGTAAAAGTAGGTGCTAATTCAGATATAGAATTAAAAGAAAAAACAGATAGAGTAGAAGATGCTATTTGTGCTACTAAAGCTGCAATAAAAGAAGGTATAGTACCAGGCGGTGGTATCGCTCTTTTAAATGCTTCGCAAGATATTAAAACTAAAGATATTAGTGAAAATATATTGTTAGAAGCTATTAAATCTCCTTTTAAAACTATTTTAAGTAATGCAGGTATATTAGATTATCAATTACCTAAAGACAAAGGAAATGGTTTAGATGTGGTTACAGGAAGTATGGTAAATATGATACAGTCAGGTATTATTGATCCTTTATTAGTTACGAAAAGTGCTCTTCGTAACGCAGCTTCAGTAGCTACTACTATATTATCTACAGATTGTGTAATCAATAATTTAAGAATTGATGAAAGCAATAGGAAATAATATAATAATCACTCCAGAAAAAATCTCTAATAATAAAACTAAAGGAGGTTTACTTATTATAGAAAAAGATAGAGAAGATATAAGATATAATAAAGCTGTTATTATTGAAGTAAGTGATGATATAAAAGTTGTTAAAAAAGGAGATCAAATATTCTATGATAAACACGCTGGTCACGGTATTGAGTTTGATAAAGAAAAATACACTATAATTAAACTACAAGATATTGTTGTGGTGTTATGAGAAGATTTACAGCTCAAAATATTAGAGAACTAAATCTTTTAAAACATTATAGAATAATAAGGAAATGGGCTTGCAAAAATAATAATTTAAACGATGCAGATTTAGAATTAATAATTTATTTTGACTGCATTGGTTTGTTTACTAAACAAGATTTTAAAGTAGGTACATATTCATACAGTTGGGATAACAGAAGGTGGAACAGGTTATTAAAAGAAGGTTGGTTTATTGTATGGAGACATAGAAACAGAACAACTCAAAAATACAATATATATAAAATATCATTAAAAGGTAAACAACTTATATCCCGTATGTACCGTATAATGTTAGGTGAAGAAGATATTCCAACAAGTACTAAAAGAAATAAAATAATGAAAGGTAGATCTTATACAGACAAAGTACTTATAACATCTATAGACCACGTTAATAAAGATAAAAACAGATAAAATGGATAGTAGTATTAATCAAGAAGCCCCAAGTGGAGCAAAAATAGATATGTATTCTGATTTAAATCAAGATGCTTTTCCAAATGTACAACAACAAGAACAAGCTGAAAATTCTCAAATACCTTTAAGTAATACAAGGTCTATTGATATGAATGCTATGAATAATCCTTATAAAAATCCAGGAGCAACTTTTTCACCTGGATCTGTAGCTACAGCTAAAAATATGTTTGGAGAACAAATATCAAGACAAGCTGTTATGAACATGGGCACACCATTAGAAGGCAATGCTTTTACAAAAGCAATGGCTGACACTGGTGGAGATTATGAAAAAGCACAAGAGATATTAAAAAATAAATAATTATGAACTCACCATTTTATAAAGAAGGTTTTCCAGAAATAAAAGAAAAAAACCAAGGTAAATTTACTCGTTGGGCTAAAAAAAATGGCTTTAAAGATGCTTGCAGTGCAGCATCAGCTGTAATGGGAGCTAAAAAAGACAAGTATAGCGAAGGTGTTAGAAAAATGGCCAACTACGCTAAAAATTTTGGTTGTAAAAACAAAAAATAATGGACGCAAAAAAATTAAAACAAATAGCAAGCGAATTAAGAAAAGCGTCTGCAATGCATAAAGCACAAGCTTTAAAGATTGATAAAATGTTAAAATCAATAAAAAAATGAAACACGATCCAAGTTATAATGTAGCAAGTAAAAACAAAAAAGTAGGTATAGTAGGAGAATCTCATATATGGGATGGTCCTTTAAACCAAGCAGGTAGAATACACGGAAGTGGTTCAAGCTCTGGTATAACAGGTATGCAAGTATCTAAATACCCTTGTGCACCTGTAAATTATTCTGATCTTCCAATCACTACGATTGCAAAAGGAAGAAAAATGTAAAATGGATATAGCTGATTTGAAATTATTAGGTATTAACAGTATAGCCCTAGCTATTACTATGACAGAAATAGAAGTAACATTAAAGGTTGTTTTATTATTAGTTACCATTGGGTACACATTATCTAAGTGGATACAATTAAAACGAAAAAAATAATGGAACCAGGACCGCTTTTAAAAATAAATAAAAAAAATTTAAAGTGTAACTCACCTAAACGTACACCTAGCCATAAAACAAAATCTCATATTGTAAAAGCTTGTGAAGGTGGTAAAGAAAAAATTATACGTTTTGGGCAACAAGGTGTTACTACAGCGGGTAAAAAACAAGATGATAAATCTAAAGCTAGAAGAAAAAGCTTTAAAGCAAGACATGCTGCAAATATTAAAAAAGGAAAAATGTCAGCGGCTTATTGGGCAAATAAAGTAAAATGGTAAAATAATTAATTATGGAAAAAGGACACTACGGGCACTATACGGGTAATGCTAGACACTCAATGGATCATGCTCATACAAAAGTTACTAGCAGAAACTTAAGAGATACAGAAAAAGATGATGCAGCTCACATAGATTATCTTAAACAAGATATAAACTACGATGCAAAACACGATGGTAGTGATAGAAGAATGACGGATGATGAAAAACACATTAGCCGATTAGCTGGTGATTTAAAATATGATAAATCATATCATTCAGCTACAGCTATGCATGGTAAAGCCCATGGATCTATGGCAAAAATGGGGCATAAAGGAGAAGGCTCACCTGCTATGGGTTATGCAAGTGATGCACAAAGAAAAGCAGTACATGCTTCAAAAGCTGATGCTGCAGCAAAAATGAATTATGATTCTGCTATGAAAATGAATTATGATTCTGCTATGAAAATGGGACATAAAAACCCTATTAAAATGGGACATAAAAACCCTATTAAAATGGGACATGAATCTCCAGTTAAAAAATATGGTGAAGCTCCTTTAAAAAACTTAAAAACAAAAAAAGGATTAGTTAGTTCAAAAGAAGGTTCTTCTAATTATATGAGCGCTGAACTAAAGGATATGCCTTTAACTAAGACTGCAACTTCTATGGGAAGAGTAAATTTTGGTAGAAAAGGATAACAGAATTAGAACTGTATAAATCTAACCAAACATAAACATAAACATAAACACAAACACAAACAAAATGGCTAAATTTTTAAAATTCAACGTAATTAATACGGCTGCTGCTCAACCACTAGGACCAACTGAGTCTTTATTGGTTAATGTAGAAGACGTTACAACGGTTTCAGCAACAGGACTTACAGGTGCTAACGCTAAGACTTTAGTAATTGGTTTAACAGGTAGAGCTGCACAAGCTGCTGGTTACCAAACACTAACTCTTACAATTTCAACATCTACAGGAGCTGCTGTTAACCCAACACTTACTACTGGTCAAGCTAACCCTTTAGTACAAGCTGTAAGATCTGCTATGACTGCTAACCCAGGTGGCGTTTCTGCAACTGTACAACTAGGAAATGATCAAGCTGCTACTCCAGCGCAAATGTACTTTAGAACAGCTACATACGCATAGTAGATGCAATCACAGGGTTTAGGCGATTCAATAGAAAAGTTTACCACTAAAACAGGTATTAAGACCGTCGTAGACAGAGTCTCTGAGGGTCTTAATATTCCTTGTGGATGCCAACAAAGAAAAGAAAAATTAAATAAATTGTTTCCTTATAAAAAATAATATGGCTTTTAAATTAGATCCTCCTTATGATATAAACAACGTGCCTATATACAATGTAGATATGGAAGAAGGAGTTTTAGGTAAAGCTAACAACAACGGAACAATTATAATTAATAAAAACGTAAAAGATCCAGACCAATTAAAAAATGTTATAGATCACGAAATGGTTCATATAAACCAAATGAAAAAAGGTGATTTAAACTATGATGATAAAAACGTTTATTGGAAAGGTAAAATAATAAAAAGATCAAGTATAAAAGAAGGATCTCCATCTTTAGCTTGGGAAAAAGAAGCTTATAATAAAACAAAATAATATGGGAACATTTATGACAAAATTTTCTAAGGCTAGTGCAAGATTTACTAAAGCCGGAGAAAGTAATTTACACAATAACGGACCAGTAGATCCAAATAAGAAAAAAATACTTGCAGTTGAAAAAAAACTAGATAAAATAGATACAAAAGCAGCAGGTAAAAAAGATGACTTTAAATACGCATCTGATGTAGATAACGTAGTAGTTGGTAGACCTACAAAAAAAGGTGGAGAAACAGCTTTTACAGGGTACGCATATGGTGGCAAGCAGAAAACTATAGGAAGTAGTGCTACTAGTAGTCAAAAAGCATATTCATCAAAAGGTGAAACAATAACAGGAAAGGTTGTTGCAAATACTAAAAAAACCCCTGGAGATATTAAAACTGGAGACCAATATAATGTAGTTAAAGGTTATGTTACAAGAAACGAAACACCAAAAGAAAAAGCAGATAGGGAAAAAGAAATGAAAAGACTAAATGCAAAAGGATAATGTGGAAATTACTACTAGGTCTTCTTAAAGGAGGTGATGGTAGAAAATCTGTCGCTGGAGGTTTAGCTTGGGAAATACGTGAAGCAATAAAAGGAAAAGAATTAGATCCTGAAAAACTAATTGAGTTACAAACTAAAATAAATATGGTTGAAGCCTCTCACAGAACTTTATTTGTGGCAGGTTGGAGACCTTTTGTAGGCTGGATTTGTGGTGTAGCTTTAGCTTATAATTTTGTAATACGAGATTTATTTATATGGATTACAAAAACAACAGATGCACCACCACCTTTACAAATGGAACACCTTATGACTGTATTATTAGGTATGTTAGGATTAGGTGGTCTTAGAACATACGAAAAAATTAAAGATAAAGTAAAATAAAAAATATGTATCCAAAAAATCAACAAGATCAAGCAACACATGGTGTAGATATATTGGTAGGAGCAACATTAGAAGCACCAGGAAGTTTTGGTTCTATTGCTGATAACACAGTTGTAAAACCTCCAATTAGTACAGGACCTGTTACAATTTTTGCATCAGGTGGAACTTATTTAGGTTCTGCGCTTCCTACTACTAGTGGACCAGGTACAGGAGCACAAAATGTTCAAACAGGAGCTTATTATCAAATTACAACAGATGGAGCGGGTGCTCCAGCCACTATAACAGTTGTAAAAACAAGACCAGATGGTACTATAAATGGTGCAGCAGTAGGTGCTCCAACAAACCCAGGTGCTGGGCCTAATATAGCTGTTACAGGTCAAACAATTGTATTTGATGCCGCTTCATTAAACACAGCTTTTAAAACATCAAACATAACAGGTAATGTAACAGTTACTCTTCAAGCAGGTGACATACAGTTTCCATATAGTGGATCAACTGGAAATAACGATGGCATATATGAAGCAGAAAATGGTGTATGTGGTTTATATGTAGGCACAACTGGAAACGTAAAAGTAGAAATGGCTAATGCTCCAGAAAATGTAGCTATAACAATACCAAACGTACAAAATGGAACAACATTACCAATATTAGTAAGAAAAGTATATATTGACGGTGCCGCTACAACCGCAACAAATTTAGTAGCATTATACTAGTAATTATTTTTAAATTAAATTAAATCAAATTAAATGGCAAAGAAAGACTTAAAAATTAAGGACGAAGAGTTAACTATAATAAAAGAACATCAACAAAAAATTAACACAGCATTAAAAAATATAGGTTTTGTAGAATCACAAAAACATAACTTATTACATGAGTATGCTGGTTTGTTAAATGAAGTTGAAAAATATAAAATAGAACTTGAAGAATTATACGGTTCAGTTAATATTGATATTGAAACAGGTTTATACACACCAATAGAAGAAAAGAAATAGTGAGTTCAGTTATAAGAAAAATCAGTATTGGATCTGATTATAAAAATGACGCCATGCATTATGCTGTTTCTCAACAGGTTTATGGTGGCCATGTTATTTCTCACATACTTTTTAATGATGAAGAACAATCATATAATATTTTCATTAAAAAAGACGATGAAATACTGCCTTGGAAAAAATTTAATTCTAATATGGCTATTTCTGTTGAATATGACTTAGAATATTAATGAAAAGTATTTATCAATACATAGTAAAACCTTTAGGAGATAGATATAATAATAAAGTATTAATAGATAATAAAGAATTAATTATTAATACGAGTATTTCAAGTCATAAATTCGTTAATAGAATTGCTGAAGTTGTTTCAACTCCTAAATCTTTTAATACTAAAATTGAAAAAGGAGATCTTGTTATTGTTCATCACAATCTGTTTAGAAGATATTACAATATGAAAGGTAAATCTGTAAACAGCAGTAAATATTTTAAAGATGATTTATATTTTGCTAGTATAGATCAAATTTATATGTATAAAAAAACAGGGTGGTTACCTTTTAACAACTACTGTTTTGTTAAACCAATAATTGATAAAGATGATTATAGTTCATCTAAATTAAAAAAGAATATTGGGGTATTAAAATATGGTAATAACTCGTTAGAAGTACTTGGAATTAATCCAGGTGATGTTATAGGATTTAAACCTAACAGAGAGTTTGAATTTATAATAAATAAAGAACTATTATACTGTATGGAATTAAATGATATTGTAATTAAATATGAACACCAAAAAAACAAAACAGAATATAATCCAAGCTGGGCAAAAAGCAGTTGAAGAACTAATAAAGGTAGCAAAAGAAAAGATCGTTGACTCAGAAGATGATATCTCGGCTGACAGACTTAAAAATGCTGCCGCTACTAAAAAGTTAGCTATATTCGATGCTTTTGAAATTTTACATAGAATAGAAGAAGAGGCTAATATTTTAAACGAAAAACCTACAGAAAACAAATCTAAGAATTTTGGAGGTTTTGCTGAAGGAAGATCTCGATAATGTATACAAATACTTTATATCAAATTTTACCTAATCACATAAAACCTAAAATTATAAAAAATAATAATAGGTATAAAAAATGGCAAACAGGTTATAACAAAGAACACGATGTTGTTGTTATAAGTAAAACAGGTAAAATAGGTGAAATATACGAAATACAAGGTTTAAAAATAGCTTTACCTTTAATTGAAAATGCTTATAAAAGATCTACAAATAAATTAGATCAATATTGGGAAATATTTGAATACCCAAAACAATTAGCAAA
>CAACVD010000867.1_pt2 | contig 13768 bp, 21 predicted proteins | sample 2381771 | NCBI WGS metagenome assembly CAACVD01 (sample SAMEA5211965, study PRJEB30684) | marine metagenome | biome: Marine; feature: Epipelagic; material: Water | collected 2015-10-15 | depth 15 m | reverse complement strand
GTCAGCGAGGATCCAGCGAGGATGCAGCGAGGATCCAGTCAGCGAGGATGCAGCGAGGATCCAGTCAGCGAGGATCCAGTCAGCGCATAAAAAACGCCACGCGTTATTGCGTGGCGTGGCGTGGCGTTTATTCTGCCGCGTTACTAGTGGATACCGATACCAATAACCACTTGGCCCAAACTATCGTTTCCACAATGGTGCCGGGCGTTTCCACAATCGCCACATTTACCGGGGCAGGATATAACGCGCTTCCCGTATGTTGACCGTAACGCTTCCCGCACGCGCTTATGATATTCCGCGTTATCGTATCGGGCGCTGCCCTTGGGTATTCCGTTACCGTCAATCGGCAACGCTACAAAATCGCCGCGCGTTATCGGCAACGCGTTAACAGCTTCCCGGTATTGCGTGCTATCTTCCCATTTACTGCCGGACGATATATTGAGCGTGTAATTGTTGGGCCACGCGTTGCCATTTAGCGAATGTTCCAACAATTGCGCCCATGATTTGGAATAACCATAAACGCGGTTTAACGGTTTAGCGTTAATTAATTGCATCCAGTACGCCACGCGTTCAACGCTATCGAAATCACCGTCAACGTATAGTCTCACTTCCCGGCCATCGGGTAACGCGTTAAACGCTGCCGATACCGTTTCCGGTTTGAACCTTAGCAGAATTGTATTCTGCAATTGCCTAAAAAACGCCGCTGGATATCGCCACGCCCGAAAGGAATAGCACCACTTAAGACAATCGCCCGCGCCTGGGCAGGTATATTCGGGAAGCGTTGAAAACGCATAAAACGGCAGCTTCCCGTTACCCTTCGCGAATATTGTAAACGCTACGGTATCTCGCTTAAACGCTTGCAACAATTTTGCCGCGTTGTATCCCCATGTCCCGCGTTTACGCTTGCCCGGTAGTCTATTCGCGAAGCGTTCCAAAACAGCGATAGTTTCCGGCAGCGTTTCCGCGTTCATGATTCGCGAACATAAGCGGCGTAGCGTTTTACGATTGCAAGTAGATTTAACAGCGTTTTTAGTAGTGGTTGACATTGTGGCGTTTCCTATTGTGTGAAGTGTGAAGTGTAAAGTGTGTTTTATTCGGGCAGCGCATCCATCCAGTAATCTAAGTTATCGTCGTTCTCAACTAGCCCCCGGTGCTTTTTGTCGCCAATGTGACGCATTGGGTAATAAACAGGTTTACCCTCATATAGGGACGACATCCAGCAAAGGGCAAAAATCATTCCCTGGTCATGAAATGAGCACCGAGCGTCAATCAGTTTTTTTGCGTTCTTTAGTGCTCGCAACGCTGCGCCATGGGCATAACGCTTATCTCTAAAGTGAGTGTAATAGATTCGGGCGTTCTTATAATCGCCACTTGCGATATCCTGGATGACGCGTTTCGCGATGCTTCCAGACTCAAACGCCCAACGAATAGAACCGACTTCATATTTATCGTTTCTTGTCTTAATTGCCATTGGTGGCGTTTCCTATTCTGTGAAGTGTGAAGTGTGAACGCGGCAGAATTGCAACGCGGTCTAATCAGTATGCATAGTTTCGGCAACGCTTGCAAGTCTAATCACAAAAACTGTTTTTTTCTGCGCAAGAACGCGCAACGCTTGCCCGATTCTATTCGGTGGATTACGCGTTTTTTTGTTTTTTGTTTTTTGTTCTTGCGCAGCGTTTAACGCTGCGCTATCGTTTCCGATTCTGCCGCGTTGCGTTGCGTGGCGTGGCGTTCGATTCTGCCGCGTTGCGTTGCGTGGCGTGGCGTTCGATTCTGCCGCGTGGCGTGGCAAATGATGAAGGTACGCGATGCCGCCGGGTATGGTGGGGGTCGTCCTGAATGATGAAGGTACGCGATGCCACCGGGTATGGTGGGGGTCGTCCTGAATGATGACGCTGACCAGCGATGCCAATAGGATAACATCGCTGGCTTGACCGGCACTTCACCTCCGGCGCGTCATCAAGATCATAGCGTATGGTGGGGGTCGTCCTGAATGACGAGCACCAACCGTATGGTGGGGGTCAACCTGAATGACGAATCAATCGTCGGAAATCGATTTTCCCTCAAGCAAATTGTCGGCGTCACAACGCACGTTAATAGCGTCATCGACAATCTGCTGCAATACCTTAATTGGATCGTCTTCCACAGGATCTGGGCCATCGTGGAACCGCTCCAAGTTTAAGCAAAGCACAATCACTCGCTCAAGCAACATTTTTACTTCTGCTTCATCCATCACTCACCTCACTTTTCTTAGGTCGATGTGCTCCCGGTCGCTCTGACAGCTTCGCCTGAACACGTTTTGGCAACTGGGCGACACAAACCTCACCCATCCATCCCGCGAGCGTCATGCCGCGTTTCTGAGCCTCCTGCTCGAATGCACGCCACCAGTCATCTGGTTGCGTTGTTGTCTTTCGTTCTGAGTTTGTCATTTGTTAAACGCCTTTTCTTTTGCTTTTGCTAACTGCGCGTCAAGCATTTCAACTTTACCTTTAAATTCATTGCTCTCAATTTCTTGCATATTTCTTTGTTGTCTTCTCGCACGTTGCAGTTTTTTTTCCTTTTGCTTCTGCTCTTGAACTCGAATCAAATACCATATGTCGCTTTCTTCGTAATGACTGTCGCTTGCTTCAACCCCAAGTTTTTTCAATCTTTTTTTCATTCCATTCAATCCGAATGGTGCTTCACTCAGGTTTTTTTCTTTCAGGTAGTAGTTAGTAATAATCTCGTAAGCATTTTGTTCGCTTAATAAACTGGTCATTTTTATCCTCACTAAAAACGTAAAAACTACCGTAACTCTGTATCAAAAAGCTGGGTCGCACCGAATCGTGATCGCCACGCCGCTCGTCAGCGGTCGCACCACCTTTCGTCTGTGTGCGACCCAGCAATGTGTTATCGCTTAATAAGTATATGCACAGTATCGTCACCCACGCAAGTACCATGCATACTCTTTTTCTATATTTGCACAAAAAAACCCCGCAGGATGGTGAGGGCAACCTGCGGGGCCGCGAGGCGGGGGTCTAGAATCGCTCGCTAATGAGTCCAGTTTATTTGTTTAATGTTGCCGTTGAATGATTGTTTTTTGCAACCAACGGGAAGAAATTGTGCAAGCTTTTCAATGTCTCCGCTGTCATGACTTAAGTTGTCTGGAAGCGTGATGGCTTTCTTTTGCACTATCACAGTGACGTTGTAGCCATAGCTTTTTACCATCGCTTGCGAACAATCGATTCCTGCTAGCACTAGGTTGTAAAGTAGCAAACCTGCGTTCCAGAAGGAAACATGCCCGCCAACGATCTGCTTTTTTGCTGGAGGCACAGTGACGCACAGATACCCTTGGTCTTCTGTTACAGAAATCATTTTCCCAAGAAACATTCCTGCGTTTCGTTGATGCTCAAGAACGTGACAGGCAAAGACGCAATCGAAAAGTTTTCCGTTAAAATCATGAGTTGCAAAGTCATCGCAAATGTATTTAATTGGAAGTGCAGCAACGCTTTCTTTGATCTCAAAAACATGATGCGAGGTTGGCATGTCAATTCCGGTTACGTCTTTACCTGCGTTGCAAAACATGCGAGCTTGCTGACCTCCACCGCACCCTACGTCCAAAACTGTTTTGCATGGCAAGTCATTTATTTTTCTTACTGCGAGGCTGCCTAACATTTCGCCCCTCCGACACTAAACCTTTCAATGTCTTCTGCACCCATGTCCGGCCAATAGACCTCGAAGACAACTGCATCCTCAATGCACCGGAACTGATGCACCTGGTCCGGCTCAACCTCAAGCCAGTCGCCCTTTTGAAGAGTTTCCTTTATTGTGACCTGGTCGTCGATCAACAGCACCTCCAAGGTTCCCGATTCGACGTAAAACCCATTCCATCGAGCAGCGTGCAAGTGCTCACTGCAAAAGCCTCCCGCGTTTACCTCGATGCGATGGAACGCCAGGCATCCATTAGATTTGATGCACCTGTCTGAGCCCCACGCTTTTTGCTTAGGCATCATATTTCTCCAATGCTACGATACACTTGCTCGCCAATATCGCTGCCATCAACAGGAAACTGACGCAACAGCATTTCATGGATGATTTCACGATGCTGCGTTGGATGTCGCTTAAGCGGGCATTCGCCAAGTGCAGTAACCGGCACTCCCGCCAAAACTGCTTCGTACAACGCAGTGCTGTTGATGCCAACGCACCGCTTCGCTCGCATGATGTGCGGCCAAATTGAAGCACCGCGATAAAACGGTTTCCTTGCTTTACAAAACACCCGACGATTAAGGGGATGCACCTTAAAAACTGCGTCACCGTAACGTGCTTCTACATCATCAATGTATTGTTGCATCCGCGTGTAAGGCGAATGCGAACGCACAGCAAAGTCAGATTCCAGTTGCAAGAAACCGCTAATCTGACGAGGCTCATGTGCAAATGCAGGAATGTACTCCTCACGCTTGCTTTGCAATCGCAACTCACCATCAGATGGCAAAGAAGGTATTTGTTCACCAGCAAACAAGTCGCCACCGACCGACCCGTTTCTCGATAGCATTCCAAACTTGCTCTGTGGGAAATGACCAACCTCAAGAAAATTAACCGTGACTCCAGCCCGACGAAGTTTTTTCGCAAATGCTTTTTCAGTGCGGTGGTTTCCATTCCAAATAATAACTCGATCCCAATGAATGTTTGAAGGCGGCCTGCCTATGTGTAACGAAACTCGATATGCATTTTTTTTAAAATGATCTAAAACTGGCCGAAACCATCTTCTGTGACAACTTGCTCGCTTATGAATTAACAGTCGCTTCATTTCCTGCCTGCCCTGATTTCGCGAGACAGTTTTTTGTTCTTTGCAAAATGCTTTTTTGATGGACGAGTATGCCAAATGTGATAAAGCGGACCAGCAAATCTTTTGCTTGGTCTTCTACGCAGGAACTCTGTGTCTTCGCATCCCCAACCGACGAACCTTTCATCCATCGGACCTTCCATAAAGAAATCGTGAGTAACAACCCACACTCCGCTCTGAGCACATCTTTTTTGCCTGCGGTTTTTCCACCAGTTCGCTCGCACAGGCTCCCTGGGGTCTTTCTTTAGCAGTCGGTTCTTTTGCGACCTCGTGCTCGGTACGAACCGATTATGTGGGATCAGCATTTCATTGTCGGTAACTGTAGCAATCGCTCTGTTTAATCCATGATTGCAAACGAAACAGTCAGCATCGCTTATTACAATTTTGCAGTTTGGAAATTGCCGCACTCCTGCGTTAATTGCTGCGGATCGATTGAACGGTCCTGGCGGTGAAGGCGAAACGCAAATTGCATCATTCCCAAGCCTGTGCTTGTAGTAACCTAAAAGCCAATTAAAGCCAGCAATGCGGCTTGCATTTTCGCGATACGGAATTACCACTTTTACTTTCATCGCTCAACGCTGCATTTAGCTGAGAACTTGTTTGTTAAAAACTCTTCAACCATGCCTTTGTAGCGTGAGTGAATGTGATTAAGTATAGGTTTTGAAGTGTCGATTTTTTTTGAGTTCTTAACGATGCGGCAAGTCGCACGCCCCCAGTCTCGCCCTGCTGCGCTGTGAAAGCAATTGAAGTAGATGCACTCGAAGTTAAGATAGTTTTCGCTGATCTTTAATTCATGCTCCATCTGCTTGAAATAGCGACCGACAATTGGTTGCGGCAGATGTGAGGCGTAGTCGTAGGTTGGTCGATTGTTTTCAAGCAACCAGGCATACGCCTTTGCCCTAGTCTTTGCCCACGCATTGCTAGGCTTCCAATCATAGTATCGCTTCGGCCAAACGTGACGCACATACTTTGGTTGAGCGGCAATGTCGATTGAAAACGGCTTGATCCAATAAATGTCATCCATCATCCAAACAAACTGTTCGTAATGATCGCAGGCAAGTTGCAGCTTGGAATAGCAGTCTTTAAAAGCTTGAAAACTAGTGCGTGCAATTCTAGGTTTCGGAATGAATGGTCCGTCATACCATTTAGGTCTGTCGCCAACGATGCACACAGTTGCTTCTGGGTGATGATGCAAAACCGACCGAATAGAATATTTTAGCTCATCACCTACTGCGCCATTTTCCCAGTACGTCCAGACAAACGGCCAAGTAGAAAGTGATTGCTGGTATTCACTTGTTTCAACTGGAACTTTAGAAGGCATTGCAAGTTGTCCTGCAACTAACTTTGCAGCATTGGCCTCGTCCTCGGACGCAACAGCATCTTTCTTTTCCGCTTTTTTTATTGCAAGCGAAACCATCGCATTCAACGCGGCTTTTGTTGCTGCGTTTACCGGCACGCGGCGTGATTGCATTTCTTTAACCAACCACCCAGCAATAACGTCTTTTCGCTTTTTGCAACCTGCTGGCCCCCACCTGTTCATTACGACAGCGTGACTATTGCAATTGCACGATTTTGTTGGCTTTGCAAACCAAGAAAGCAGTTTCTTAAGCTCAGTACCTGGTCCTCCAAGAACAGTGCTCGCCTGCGACAACGCAATCTCTTTGAGATCCTCGTCAATGGCTTGAGTTGTTTTCTTTTGGTTGGCAATCGCAATCCCAGCGGTCACTGCGTTAACAGTTTTCGGCGCAGGCTCAGATGCGCACGCCGTGCATGCTGTTGCATTTACTTTGCACTGCTTCCCTGCTAGGTCTGTTGCAATCATGCAAACTTCTCCCTTTTTATGTTCGCAATTCATTTGCTCACTTCTCACGCACAGTTTGTAATGGCAGTTTGTCCCTCAAAACTTGGTTCAGATTGCGGGAACGGGCAACTGCAAATGGCAACACCTTGGTCATCAACGTCACATTCGTCGTTCATGATTTCCCAATCCAAACCATCGCCGTAATCAACTGCTATAAATTCGCATTCGCCGCAACTAGCATCACTTGCCTCTTCGCTTGCTGACTCACTCGCCTCTTCGCTTGCCGACTCACTCAAGCCTACGCTTGCAGAATCGCTTGATCCTACGCTCGCAGAATCGCTTGATCCTACGCTCGCAGAATCGCTTGATGTACTTGCACTGCTTTGGCTTTCGCTTTCTTGCACTGCACTTTCACTGCTCAATTCTTCGCTTTGACTGCCAACGCTCTCATCGCTCAAACTGCTGTCGCTAAACGCACTGTCGCTGCTTAGACTGCTGTCGTCACTTACACTGCTGCCACTGCTTACACTGCTGCCACTGCTTACACTGCTGCCACTGCCACTTTCGCTGGTGCTGCTGCTATTGCCACTTTCGCTGCTGCTGCTGCCGCTTTCGCTGCTACTGCTACTGCTACTGCTACTGCTGCTTGATAAGCTAGAACTGCTGCTGCTTTCGCTGCTTAGACTGCTACTGCTACTACTGCTACTACTGCTACTACTGCTACTACTGCTGCTGCTGCTGCTGCTAGAACCGCAGCACATACATCCTGGGTTGTTTTTGAGTCCCATTATCCGCAGTCTTCCATGTCAACAACTAGTTTTCCATAAACCAGCTTCGCCTGAATAATTGCGTATCCCTGCACCTTACTACTGCTGACGTTGAAAACTGGATAGGTCTGCGGCGAACCATCGTCAGCGAACATTTCAATAAGTTCACCATTCTCATTTATAAAGTAGGGAGTGCAGTCGGCAGAACGCGCTACGTTTGGGCTTTCTTCTGTGTCGAGCCCTAGGATTCCGTCCTGTGGCGTTTCAAACAAAAATCCCTGCGTAACCCGTTCTACAGGGTGCGTACCTGCAAGCGGTTGCAGGCTTGTCTCTGACGACTTGCGTACAAGCTTAATCGCTTTTTCAATGTCAGATTTTCGAGCAAAATTGTATCCACTCATACCTGCAAAAATCCAAAGGATGCTTCGTCGTATACCTGGTATTCAATGTGATCGGGAGCAATAGTTGGATCTTGCTGGGCGCGTTTTGATCCATCCGCGTTAATAAAACCAACTGAGCTTGCACCGGGTATGTCATTGACAAAAAGCGTCTTTTTGCCTGCCGCGAGGTACTGCGTATCGATCAATGCTCTGGACTCATTCCATCCGTAATCGTGCGGCGACAACGCAACACTGTAAGTCACCAGCGCGGCGTTTGCTGTACCACTAACTAACTCAATTTCAACATCAGTTGCCTCAACGTCAGTAACAAGCCATTTGTGCGCTAGTTGACCTCGGTAACTACCTGCGTTCATTTTAAATTTGCGATCTAGCATGGACTGGAACGCAATTGAACTTTCATACTGGCTTATTTTAAGAGTTAAAGTCGGTATTTTTTCGACGATTGGTTCGCTCCAGAAATTGCCCGTTGGTGTAATCGAACATGGTTTCGGCGCAACTAAGTTTTTGTCTACATAAAGCACCTTTTCAATTTCACCCAAATCACTTGTGACGACCGGCGAAATATCAGTCAGCGCAGTGATGCTTCCCATTGGCGTTGGCATTGCCGGGGTTACAGGTTCGTACTTTGCTTTTACAACCCACCTGTTGATCGCGTTAGGAAGCGGGGAGGCAGTGACCGATCTGCAAATGCAAAACGGAAGTATTTGACCCCCAATTGAGTACGCGGACTTGTTTACTTTTGGCAATCCGGTTGCCGTTGCCACAGCGTATGGACTTACTCCTGATGGAGCCGATCCGCCTACATCAACGAAAAATGTAGCGTCATACGAAACCTTTTCGTTGTTGTCTTTGCCTTGGATTTGTAGCGTTTGGTCTCTCGCTTGCTTTACAGAGTAGCTAGGCATTTTTACTCTCCTACCGGCTCAGGAAACAGTTCTGCAAGTGCTGCGGGTAAATTATTCACCGCACCTGCGTTATCTCTTAATGCACCAAACATTTTCTCTCGCAATACCTGAGCTTCGTTGTGGCGTCTTTGCGTATCTTGATTTTGTCGATTGATTTGAGCCAGGAGTTGGAATTCTTCGCGACTGCCTTCCGTTGCGGCGGTTGCTGACTGACTGCTGGCAATGTCTTTTTTGTTTTCTTTCGCGAACTTCGCAAAAATGTTTTTGATAGCTTGTGCTTGCTCGCCTGCATCCAGAAACATCGACTGCTGTATCTGCTTTATCTCTTCTGCAAGTTTTTCAAATGGAGTTCTTAAGGAATCCCGTATACGAGTCGCAAATTCTTTGCTGGTTTTTTCTAGGTCGCCAAACTCTTCCTCAAGAATTCTTTCTCGCTCTTTTTTTGCATCTGCATCATCCTTCGACAGCATTGCTATAGCCTGTTTTGCCAAGCGATCAACGTCCATCATTTCTGCTATTTCTGAAAAACGATTCTGCACTAGTTTCCCAACGCCAGTGGCAATGCCCTTCGCTGCACCAGTTTTTTCGTCAACAAGCTCACCTATTATTCCACCCACACCAACAAACGGTCTTTCCTTCAATTCGTTGATCGCCAAAGACTCGTCACGCAGTGATTTCAAATGCGTCAACTGCGACTGAGCCTTTGCCAAGACTTGGTCTAAGTCATATCCGAGGTAGGTCATGTTTCTGACGTTTGCCGCACCTTTGGGATCTAAGAAAAAAGGCAGACCACCAATGTCTCGCGATGAATCAATAGCAAGCTTTACTCGCAATTTTTCAATTTCGGTTGCTATGTCAGCTATCTGCTGGGGCTTGTCGCCAATCATGTTGGCTAGCGTGTTAGACAGGCTTCCCGCCGCCCCCGCTGCAACGGCGGCCTTGTCAGCAAAAGCCTTTCGCATTTCGCCGCCAAGCCGTTGCACTGCACCAAAGTTAGTTTCGCTTCCGACCTTTTCGAGCATCTTGTTGAATCGACCACCTTCGCCAGTTGCTGCTTTTAATGCGTCTTCAACGTCATTGATCGAAATTGCCCCATCTGCCATGCGCTCTCGCAACTCAGACATCGACTCGCCAGTTTTCTCCGACATTACCTGAAGCGGGTTAAATCCTGCCTCGATCAATTGCCGAAGTTCTTGACCTTGCAATTTTCCGTTTGCAGAAATCTGACCAAACGCCAAAGACAATCTTTGCAACGATTCAAGCGATCCACCAGAAATGTCACCCAATTGCTTCAGGCGATCAATGACTACGTCAGCAGAAACACCGTACTGCATTAACGTGCGAACTGCTTGCTGACCACCCTCCAAAGTAATTGGAGTCCGCGCCGAAAAGCCTCGTATGTCTTTCATCAGCTTTGCTGCAACAACTGCACTGCCGGTGAAGATTTCAAATTGTTTCTGTGATCGCTCAATTTCGAGTTGGTCGTTGAATGCTTGCTGGACAACATTCAACGCCTTGTAGCCTAACGTAACTACGCCGATGTTCTTGCCAATGCCGACAAGCTGCCCCGACAAGCCTTTAGACGCTCCCGCCTGCTGTGCTGAAGCAGCAGCGTGTTGCTTTTTGGCTTTTTCTGCTGTTAGCGTTGCTGCTTTTTCCTTATGCAATTTTGTCACTTCAAGATCAATTGCTTTTGCGACTTTTCGCAATTGAACTATCTGCTTGCCTGTGGCTTGAGACTTTTTCTGCGTGTTTTTCTCTGCCATGAACAACGCTCTAGCTTCTGCACGCAAGCGATCTGCAAATTTCCTTGCCTCTATTGCGCCTTCTTTCGTTTCAAGCGACAGCTTTGCGGTTTTTCGAGCCAATGCTTCTATTGGTGCAGCGTTGCCTTTTGCTGCACGCGCAATCAAATCAAAGTCTGCGTGCATCTGCTCCATCGGCGTTCGCAGGCTTTTAGCTTCCTTTTTCAAAAGATTAAACTCGGAGCGTGTTAGCCCCATGCTTTTATTAAACTGCCTAGTGTCAGCAATGACATCGTAAACGAGCGATCCAATTTTTCCGCTAGCCATGTGTTGCGCTCAACTGCTTTGCAAGGTCTTCAGGTTTCATCATGCCGCTGTCAGTTCCTTCGCTGCGTTCGTCTGCCAAAAGAGATGCATGTGCAAACCAAAAGTCGAGCACTTTCGGAGGCACAGTATTCATCCAGCAAACTGGATCATCAATTCCTAACTCCTTGCAAATGTCAAACGCATATCGCAATCGGTGATTGCGTTTTAACTCTCGCTTGAATCGCTCGATCCGGCCTTTTTTCCAGTGTCTTCGCCCTCATTGAATTTTGTAATCGCGGCAAACAATGGATCGAGTTCATTCGAGTCAAGAGCACCTAGTTCTTTTGCATCTTTCTCAGAGAACATTGGCGTTCCTTCATCAACCATGACTTGGTCAATGATCGCGTGGACTCGACGCTGGGCAAACGACTCTTCAATCGGATTCCCGTCCCCGTCCCACATCCTTGCTGCTCTTCTCGATCTCTGAACTTCGCCACCGCTGCGAATGCCAACTTTCCCAAAACCTGGTACGTCTACCACTTGGTATCGCACCTTTGCTTTTTTAAAAAGCTTCTCACGAGTCAAAGTCGTCTTCGTCATCTATTTCATCCTCACTAACAGGGTTCAAAAGTTCCTCCGGTATCTCCGGTGGGACAATAGATTCAAGTGCTTCGTTCTTGACGACTTTGCGAACTTCCTCATCAATCGCTTCCATCGTCAGCGGCGAAAGATTTGTACCTGACAGGTAAATTATCTTTGCGCCTTTATCGAATGGCAAATACGCCACCCACTCTCCGTCAAGTTCAATCCTGTATAGCGACCGTAGTTTCCACTCGCCTGTAGCGAGTGAACGTCCACGATCTTGCTTAACAGTAATGCTTTGTTTTTGAAACATTTAAATATTCCTCGACGAAAAGCTTGTTGTTACTACCTACGCAAACGTAGGCTCATCACCAGCAGTACCGCTGGAGTCATCACCACCATCAAACTGCACAGTAACTTGCTGCACCATGATGTCGCCATTTTGAACCTCTGGGAAGCTGTGTCCAGAGATAAAGCCAGTTCCGGTAAGGCTTGTTGCTGCTGCTCCCCCGCCAGACACAGGAAAAGTAAGAGCGATTACTGCCGCCGCATCACCTTGGTTAGCCACGGTGAACGAGTTACCAGTGTAAATGATGTCGGCAGTAAACGAACCGGGATCGGTTAAATCGCCTGCCATCATCGTTTTGAAATTATCCGTTCCAAGATGACTCGTTTCAACAGCATCTGCACTTTGCGAAACGCCACTAATTGAACGAACCTTTGCAACTAAACCGCCAATGCTGAGTGTCGCGCCGTTACCAGTTGATGCCATGTGTTAACTCCAAAGCTAAGAGGTAGTAGTCTGGTAAAAAACAAAAAAGTCTTGACTTGTTATGAATCGTCGCTGATCGGTCCCTGCCTCGGGTTGAACAAATTCATGTTCCTCGCCACCAGCAAGACTGATTTCATCGATCCATTGGCCAGAGTTATCTCCGCGATGCTTTTTGTGCAACGCGATCCTCACCTTCTCCGCTAACTGATTGGCCTCACCGCGAGTTTTCGCGAAACAATCAATCTGTATCCGTGCTCTAGTCAGTGCAGTGACATTAACTAGTTCTTCGTTAGCAACCGTGCTAATGACTTGGTATGCGATGGCAGGCATCGTGCATTTCTGCGGCAACACATCCGAGTACATGCGTGTTCCTACAAGAGCAGACACATCGCTGTCAGCAATTGTTAGAGTTCGTATGGTTGCGCTAATGTCTGCCATTTAAAAGTTCGCTAAGTTCTGCAAGTCTGCTTTGAGCGATTTAATAATTTCTTGGTGCTGCGAGTCGCGTGTTTCATCAATCGCTGGTCGCCAGAATCTTTTTCCTGCGACAGTACCACCGACTCGCTCTCCAAATATCACTTTTTCGTGACCGTACTCTGCTGCTACCGCGTGTATGTTCGCTTTGCCTGTTGTGCGAGTTCTATGCACAACGCGGCTACCTTTCGTTGGCAAACCCTTGCTGCGTATGCTTCTGTTCAAGGGCTCTTCTCGCCCTCGCCCACCGCGAGGTTGCCCCCAACCAGGTTTTGTTCGCTTTGCACCTCGCCGTGCTTCCTTTGCCATGATTCGTGACGCTTTTGCCAACGCTCGCTTTAGCATGCGCTCTCTTAGATGGCCGGGAAACTTCAACAAAAATCGATCCATGCTCCCGTCATCGATAATCCTGACTGTATGCCTACCCTTCATTCCACATCCTTTTTTAGTTCGATGCGGATCTCGCGAGAGTTGCCCATTGGGTCAAAGGCAGCGACCACTCCGTAGGTCACGCCATCGACAACCGCTCGCATGTCAGGCTTAACTGCCTTCGCACCGTGATACTCGCCCATGAGCACATGCGTGGTTGTTGGCTGGACTTGTTCGCCGCGAAGCGTTTCAGCCCCATTGGTAGTCAGCATTTCGCAAGGCCATGATGAAACGACCGTATCCCAGTCGCCTGCAACGCGGTAAGTCGGCGTGCCATGACCATCCTGCGTTCCATCGTGCTGAGTAAAGTCGGCTCGATGCCTTGCTGCTCCTGCTCTCCTCACGGGTAGTTGCTCCGCTTGACAGGGTTCAACAAACGCTCGTAGGCAGTTTCCCAATGAGTTCGTTTGGTCATGTCGCCACGATCCTCGAACATCAAAGCAACCTGCACCAAAACAAGTTGCTTAAACAGGTCAGGCACGTTGGAAGCAGTCCCATACCCAGCAGCAAACGTCACCGTCACTGCGTTTCGGATATTGACAGTTTCCGGCCATTGCTGATCGTATTTCAGGCTGATGATTCGCCGCGATAAATCGACCGCGTACACGCTCGTTGCAAGCGTCTGCTGGGCGTTGTCAGCATCGTAGTAAGTGATGCTGGAAACGCTCGTCAGTGGCTTGTACGGGATGTCGATGTAGTCATCGGGGAACGCATCAAGGGAAAGCGTGAACGTCTGCGAAATTAAAGCGTAGTTTGTATCTGCC
>CAACVD010000985.1_pt1 | contig 13783 bp, 15 predicted proteins | sample 2381771 | NCBI WGS metagenome assembly CAACVD01 (sample SAMEA5211965, study PRJEB30684) | marine metagenome | biome: Marine; feature: Epipelagic; material: Water | collected 2015-10-15 | depth 15 m | reverse complement strand
ACTTATTCACAATGAACGGAGCATAATCCGACTCCGGCATTTTGTCGGATGTCATGAGATTCTTTTTGTCGTAATTCAATGAATTAAGAGTTTCACTCAGGTTCATATTCTTCTCCAATAGACAACTATACCGTATTTAGGGATTTTATTACTTAAACTCACACGATGACATCAATTCAACAATACAAGCAACCATGTTGATTTCCTGATCGGCAACATGAGCCGCTTTGTATTGATACTCACCGAGAATCACAATCGCTTGTGGGATTGAGGAATCTTTAAGATGAGAATACATCGCATCATAAATCTTCCGCATCAAATCCGTCACACTGTTGTCAAGATTTTCGACAACCCACTTTCGTGCCTCTTTGAAGTTTTTCTCCTTCATGTGAGTCATCAGATCGCTGACATGAATCTCACCAATGCGGCTCAAAATACCAACATCAATCTCACCAGCAACAGAATATCGTTGAAGTTCATTGATAACTCGTCGGAAGTCTGGGAAGTATCGCATAATCAGTTCGGCAAGGACTTTAGGATCGTATTTGATCCCCTCCCCGTCGAGAATAGATCCACAACGCTTCATCATCTGCGAAGCGATAGACGGCTTCTCCTTCGCTGGAATGCGGAACTCTACATTGGTGCATCGAGAATGAATCGGTTCAATGATTCGATTCTTGTAGTTGCATGTCAATATAAAGCGGCAATTATCAGCAAATTCCTCAATCGCTCCCCGAAGTGCGGGTTGGATAGAGTTAGCGTTTGAATAATCAAATTCATCAAGGATGACAACCTTCTTACCTCCGTTGAGTGACACTGTGCTTGCGAAGTCACGAATCGTTGTCCGAAGCGTGTCGATGTTGCCACTCTCCGAGCAGTTAATCACAATATGATCTGCGTTCAACTCGTTGCAGATCGCTCGTGCAACCGTGGTTTTACCAGTGCCAGCAGAGCCGGAGAACATAAGGTTCTGACTCTCACCAGACTGGATCATATCTTTGAATGTGTCTTTCAGATCCTCTGGGAGAACACACTCATCAATGGTCTGCGGACGATACCGCTCGACCCACAAAAACTGTTTCTGTTCCAAAATTATCCCTCGTAAGTAGAAGTAGATTCCAATGCGACATAGTATTCGAGATCATCGTTTGCCGAAACAAAACGACTCACAACTTTCTCCGTGATCTGGCAAGTATAATCGCCGGGGAGGAATCGAAGATTTTCCAACTTGAAGTGGAAATCAAACTTCTTACCACCAGAGAGATCACCGAGTTCGATGGAGTAATTATTGCTTGTTGGATCCGATTTGTCAAACACTTTACCAACAACAACACCATCATCAGAGGAGATCGAAAGATCCTCAAGTTGAAGAACAGCACCAGCCTTCTTCAACTCCAACAGGCTATCTTCGTGAAGATCAAACTCCACCACATGATCTGGCATGTTGATGTCACGCTCAGGGATTGTCAACAATCGCTTTGCGGAATACATGTATTTGATCGAGGATCCGCTACCACCATGAATCTTCATGTGATTATCGAAGAACTCGAACGTCGGATTGTCGAACAGAGAGACAGTCCCGATAAACTTGTTCAGATCCCAGATACCAAACTCAACAGGAAACTCTTCCTGCACAGTGGCAATGGCCATCACATTCTTCGCTGGTGTGATCGTCTTGATCACATTACCCTCTGGAACGAGGACATTAGAATTAAACCCTGCGAAGTTTTTCAACACCGCAAGTGTTTCTTTAGAAATTGAAATTTTGCTCATAATATAAACCTCACTTATTTAATCATCATAATATTCATATCGTTTAGGATCGTATTGTATGTCACGAAGCATTTTTTTACTGCTATTGCGATCTCGTCGCCGCTGATTTTTTCTTGTGCCTCGTGTCCTGTAAACATTCTCGTCTGAATCAAAGGACTTCTTTGATTTTTTTTTCTTATCCACTTAAAATTCCTCCAAATGTTGAATCAGATTCCGTAAACGATACCTCATCATATATTCTAGGATCTTACTTCGATCCCCAGTAATTTCTGTTTCCATTTGTCTCATGGTTTCCTCTTGAATATAATCGGGAACATGAGTCAAGTCAATAAGTCTTTGATTGCGTTCCATGAAGTTTCCTTCCTGAACAAAGCCTACTTCTTTTAGTTCATCAATCTTTTTGTTTGTCAGTCGTGTTTGTCTGCGTCCCTCCACGAAAACGGCATCATCGCTAATTGCATTTGGAACACCGTCACTTGAGTCTCCACGAACAATATGATCGAGAAGAAACTCATGTGGATCATCACACTTTAACAAACCCTTTTTTGTAGGACTATATTGTTTTACATTTGGATACCGTTGAAGTTGCTGAAAGTCCTTGTCGGAAGAAACAATCATAATCTTTTCTTTGTGATGAAAGTTTTTGACGATGGTGGCAATCACATCATCGGCTTCGGCACGCTCTACTTGAATAAAACGATATGGAAAAACTCCCTTCATCTCTTCACGGATTGTGTGAAGTTCGTTGAAGATTTTACCCCAATCAAATTTTGATTTCTTCTGTCGTTCACTTCGATTTTTTTTGTATTGTGGAAAGAAATCCTTTCTCCAAACATTTTTAGAGTCATTGCAGATAATTAGTTCACCGTAATCAGATCGAAACTTTGAAATATATTTTCGATAAGTGTTCAAGACAAGGTGACGAATAAATCCATAATCTTCCTCGGTTTCTGCCGACTTTGCAGCAGTAAAAATGCTGGAAAGAATTATCTGATTGTTATCAATAAGAATAATTTTATTGCTCCTTTTCACATATCATAGCAAAAAATTAAGATATTTCAACCCACTGTTCACTATTTCCGTCAGAGATATATTTAAATAAAACACCTGCTGTGGTGTCATACCACTCATCTCCAATGCCGGGGGAGGATGGGGGGTTATCACCCGAGGAGTGACTCAATGATGAGGTTTGCCTCTGCCATATTGTTGAGTTTGTTGGTGTTCCATCTAAATATGTGTTTCTTACTCTCGCAACAAATAAAGAACCATTGAAAGTTACCCGATCTAATCTTTCATAAACAACGGGTAGACCTTTACTATCTACAGCAAGGTAAGATCCTCTGTCTTTCATGGCTTCCAGAACACCATAACTGGCTCATGTTTTAGATATCTATCGTTCACTTTGCAATAGTTCCTACAAGTTGGTTTCCCATCTTCTCCTACACGATTCTGTCCCGGCATTCCTTCGAGTGCCATCTTCAATGTATATTTATATTCTACACCATATTCTTTAAGAATATTTTTGGTGTCCTCTTGAAGTGGGAGATATTTACCAGACACCAGAATGTCTGCAATGTTCCACAGAAGGTATCTTTCGGATCTCAACCAAGTGACTGCCGTTTCCAGTGTGGGACGAAGGAAGCCATCTCTCCATGACTCATAAGAGGAACCAAATTTCTTGTAGGACTGGTTCTCGTTTTCACTGTATGCTTCACGGTTGAAGTATGGGGGTGAAGTAAAGACGAGATCAATCTCACCCTTATGCTTTTGAAACTTTTCTTCAAACTGAATTACTTCGGACCCAAGACAATGGACTTCATAAGTGTTAACAGGTCCATTAAAAAATGTGTTGGCTCGGTTTGTCTTTGTGTTGTATAAATCTGCGATGGCTGAATACTTTGAGGAACCATCTGGCAAATAATTATCAACGTTAGGGTCAGTGCCGATGTAATGAATGTTTCGGTCATCACGAACGGACATCGCTCCGAGAATCCTACCTCCCCATCCTGCGGACGGATCATAGATTTTAATAACTTCTTGATCTTTGATATCTTCAGTAAATCTTTCATAGAGATATTTCGCTGTCATTGGTGGGAAGTTCACGGCAGGTTGAATGTAACCAATCCGGAACGCTTTGAAATTAGTAGGAAAGACCTTCTTTCCCTTATCATATATGCGGATTGAATATACCTTATCGTCCGGCATATTTTCGATATCAAATGTGGAGTGATGACGATACTGAAGTTGTCCAGAGTCTTTGAATCGCTGAACATCTTCTCGTGTGACTTGCAGGATCTTTGATTGTTCCAGTTGGAAATAACCAGAGTTCAGCCCGTCACGAATCTTGACTTGCTCTAGAATGAAGTCTTTACCAGTGAACAAGTCGGGAGTCGAGAAGAAAGTTTCCAACCACTCCACTCCAGACGAAACTTCAATCACAGCATACTTCTTATCGTTCTTGATTGCTGACAACGCAAAACTATAGAACGAGTCACGACGAAAGTGCCGCTTACATCCCTTGAAGAATTGCTCCTCACGATTTGGATCCGAAACCAAGTCATAGATTGAGTAGCCGTTATCCTTCTCCGTGTAGTTGATTCGTGTCTTGAACAAGTTGTCAAAAAATTGATCTGCTTCCACACCCATTCGTGATTTGTTCACGATCACATCCCGTGGAATATCAGAGAGTTCATCATCACGCTCGAAATCACGAACAGGATAACTTTCAAGTTTGTTCCATGCTTCGATAATCTCTTCTTCGTTCTTGCCAGTCCGTGGAGGACAACCGTAAGCATCCCACGCATCACAGATTGTCTTTCGCATTTCGACAACCCATTCACGAAACTGATCCTCGTTCATCTCAAGAAGTTCCTCGAAGCAAACATTCACATCGCTGTTAATCACATAATTATTTCGTTCGTAAAATGGTTTCATTTTCCTACATTCCAAATTAACGCACCGGAGGATGCGTGTTCTTTCACAAACTCCCACACCTTCGCATCATAAGTTGGAGCGGAAGGATATGGGGGTAAAACTTTTGTCGGCTTTGAAAACTCATAAGATGACTTGTAAACTTTCGCTCGTCCGTAATCACCTTTGTGGCCGACCATCACGACATTAAATTTAGCAGATTTCCATGCAGATTGCAACCCTCTAGTCAGAGTTCCGCTCGATCCCACTGTCCAAACCTCTTTTGGTTCATCCATAGACTCGGCAACTTTTTTGATGCTGGCAAGAACAGTTGGGTGATCAAAGCCGATTGGTAAGAGGGATCTTGTTTCGGGATCCTCCGCAACATAATCTCTTGCTCTTTTTTCTGTCACCGACAACATTCCGTTTGGAACCCAGTGCATTTCTGCACCATACTCAATCGCTCTGGTTTGATATTCGTGCATGTTTTTTGGATCACGTTTTGCCATAAAGACAACGGCTTTCTTTTTGTAACGAGTGCAGACATGAGCGAGTGACATTTGAGCATAACCTGTTGCGGGTGAACTTCCATACACCCACTCTTTAATCTTAGACTTTCCAATCATGTAATCAATGAAGCGACACTTAGATCCTGCCACCAACAGGTCATCACGAACAACATAGAAGCCGTCGTGCTTGTGTATTTCTGGTTGAGGGTATGGATCTTCCCAGTCACCAAGAATGCTTTCATCAATACCAAATAGATCAGGCATAATCCTCTTTCATCTTACTAAAGTTCTTCTTCTTCTCGAACTGCATCACTCTTTCAAACTTGTCAACAAGTTGATCTGCTTTGTGTGAGATCACGAAGATATTTATGTCTTTGTCGAAGAAGCGAATCAGTTTCATGAACTCATCCATGCCAGTTGCATCCAAAGATGAGTCAAACACTTCATCCAAAACAAGGATGTTGCAGTTTGCACTGTTCTTCAGTTTAGAAATCTCTCTCCAAGTCAACAGAATTGCCAAGTCGATCCGAAGTTTCTCACCCTCACTGAACGATGCGTAAGAAAACTTATCACGGTGTCGGCTCTTAATTGTTTCGTTGAAGTTCTCGTCAAGTTCAAACGATGCAAAGAAGTCCATCGCTTGGAGATACTTGTTGATGAGAGAGTTGATGAGTGGCAGAAAGTGTTGAATGATTTTTGCTTTCACACCAGAGTCTTTGAGTAACACCGATGCAATCTCATAGTTACTCTTGTCCTCAAGCAAAGTATCTCGTTGTTCCGCAAGTTTACCACCGTCCTCTCGAATCTTATCAAGTTCGTCTCGTGCGTCAGACAAAACTGTGCCATCATCTGTCTTTGTGTAAAACTTGTCGAGTTCCTCCTGATAAATTTTACAAGTGGATTCGTTTTTATCTTTTTGCGATTGCTCTTGTTGAATCTCAGACATCAATCGTTCATATTCATTTAAATCTTTGCCACACTTGTCAATCGTGTCGAGAACAGGAGTAAAAACATCTGCCATGTTGCGAAGATCGACATCCAACTGATCAATGCTTGTATTTCTGTGTTCCTCGTCAATGTCCTGTCCACACCGACTACAACTTGTGTTCTTCTTTAGAAATGCAATGTCCTTATTGATTTGTTTTGCTTTTGTTTCCATCTCCTTCTTTTCACCCTTTGCATTTTCAAGTTTGGTGATAATGCTTTTGTGATTTGGAAGTTGACTTGTTTTCTCTGCGATGGATCCAGATAACTTTGTTGAATCGTCCTGTAGAGTTTGAATCTTATCTTTGTATTCTGTGATCTTTGTTTCTCGCTCGTCAGCAAACTCTTCTCGTTGCTTCTTGACATTTGCGATGAATGTTTTTTGATTCTCTGCTTTGTGAATCATCACTTCGATTTCAGACTTTTTCAGTTTCACTTCTTCTTTAGTGGTGGAGAGTTTTGCTTTCACCACATCATTCATCATCGAGAAGATTTCAATGTCCAAAATGTTTTCGATAACTGCACGACGATCAGCGGCAGACAACTGCATGAACGGAACGAAGGATGAAGAGCCGAGGATCACAACTTGCGTGAACGTCTTGTAGTTCATGTGCAGAATCTGATCTTCGAGTTTCTTCTGGTAATCTTTGACTGTTGAATCCTGATCGACAAGTTCACCATCCTCATACACCTCAAATCTTTTCGGTGCAAGTCCACGAATAATTTTATATGCTCTACCCTTTGCGGTAAACTCAATCGTAACTTCGCAATCCTTTCGGTTCACAGAGTTTACCAACTGTGGAATGTTGATCTTCCGAAACGGCTTGCCATATAGTGCGAACGTGATGGTATCAAGAAGAGCAAATGACTTCCCCTGTCCGTTGATACCCGACACAAGGTTCATGCGTCTCTTTGTGAGATCAATAACCGTTGGTGTGTTTCCGAATGAGCCAAAGTTTTTGAATGATATAGATTTCAGATTTATCACTTATTCCAACTCTCCACATAAATGTCACGAATCAGTGACTTCAGTTTATCTTTATTATCAATCGTTTCGATCTTGTCGATCTCGTCCATCAATAGTGTAAGTGTATCTTTCTTGAAATCAACTTTTTCTTCGTCAACTTCAATCACTGTTTCATCATCAACAATCGTTACGCTTTCAGGATTCTCACGGTAAAGACAATCCATGAATCGCTCATACTTAATGACATCTTTCTTTCCCTTCACGATCACACGAACATAACAACCAGCATACTTAGAACAATCAAACTCATCGAAGTCATCGTCATATTCTACAACAAAAAATTTATTTTTAGGATTGACAATAAATTCTACTTGACTACTGTCTGTATTGTAGACCCAGAAGCCTTTAGAAGAACCTAAATCGTTAAAGGTTAATTGATATTGAGTCCCTAAGTAATTAACATTTCCTTGAGTAGAATGTTGATGAAAATGACCACTCAAGACCTTATCAAACTTATTAAACAAAGACGATTCAAGACCACCACGAAACGGAACACCGGGAATAACATAATGACCGTTGAGTTCCAAATGACCGAGCAAAACATTTGCGTCGTTGTTTTCAACATAAGAAAGAAAAGAATCTTTATTTTCGGGGGAGATCCAAGGCAAGAACATAAATGATGTCCCATCGAAGTTCATCACTCTTGGTTTTTCATGAACATCAATATTGTCATAGTGTCCGATTAATTCACGAACAGAATTTACAAGATTTGTGTTCTTAAAATAACAGTCGTGGTTGCCGGGAATAACATGAAGGTTTACACCCAACTCCTCAAAGCGTTTGAAGAATCGAGTGCGGACCGTGTGCAGTGTGTTCATGTTGATAAACTTACGACGATCAAACACATCTCCGAGGTGAAAGACTGTCTTGATATTATTTTCGATTAGGTATGGAAAAAATTGTTCGTCGAAGAATTGAAACATGTAATCAAGAAAACCTTGATGATCGTTTCGTACTCCGAAATGGGTGTCATTGATAATGGCTATCTGCATGAATTACCTTTAAAATGATTCAACTTATGTGGAAATTTATCGTTCTGCCACCAACTACCTGTTGCGATGTGGAACACTGGATATTTTACACTCTTTCCGTGGATATGCAATATCTTTTGGCTTTTTGTTTCTGGGTGATTTTCTAATAACGCAGGTCCAGTCACCCAAAGAATTGTTGCAAATTCTAACAAACCCCACTCGTTTTTATTTTTAATTGACTCTGCCTTCTCTCCGTTTTTCCATATGTCTTGTGCAATATCTAAAACCTCTATCCAATAATTTAATTTCGGAGGAGATGCCATTAAACAGTTACTGTAATTTGGATGAATCATTTCTGTCCCCGGCACGAGACCACCTGGCTCAGAAAGAAGATTTACTTTATCATGATCTATTTCATCACAGAATTTTCTTCGACAGTAAACATCAAGATCAGAGTAAATGCCACCATACTCATGGAGAATCATGATTCGTCCAAGATCAGTTCTCATAATATTGTTGGGATATTCATACCACACATCAGAATACTTAGAGAACTTTTCTTTCATTAAGTTTTCTAAATCATCATCAGTCCAAAACATATGTTCATGCTCAGAGTAAATTTTTTTCCAAGATGCAGTCGCATATTCCCACTCAGCAGGCCAAAGTTTTTTGTCTTTGGGACCTGTCTGATGAATAATTTTTGGAATCATTTTTTCTTTTTCTTTTTACCTGTGCTGAAGTTTTCAACATCGTTGTCTGATAATGAAAAGAAATCATTTACGTTTTTATCTGAGTTGGTGTCAAAATAGTTTTCTTTAAACCACTGAGATAAAGTTCCATCATCATTTTCTTGCATCAATTTAAGTTTAATATATGACTGCTTTTTTTCTTTTTCAATTCTTCTCAGAAAAGCATAGTAAATCATTTGAGTAAAATATGAGAATGGGTTCTTTGATTTTTCTGGATTGAAATTATGTGCATACATCAAGCAGTTTTCAACACCATCAGAAATCATTTCTTCACGATATGGGTAATTCATAAAGTTTGGTCTGTTTGCTAACTTTTCTGATATTTTTAAGAAGCACTCACCAATGTAATTTGTAACTGGAGGTCTAGAATCACCTGAATCTTCGGCCTCAATAACTTTGGTTTTCCATTCTATCATCTCTTGAAAAAATACATCATTGTCTATGTAATGGTTTGTTTTATCTGTCATTCATCTGACTCCTCATCATTTAAATAGTCCTCAGCGAAGGGACTCCAATCCGTCCACTTATCTCCAAAATCTTCACGATCAATCTCAGAACTGGTATCCATGTCTTCGCTGATTTTTTCGTTTCGATTATTTTTATTTGTCATATCAAACGCTTGTTTAATATCATCTAAATCAATTATATCGTTATCAATTAATGTTTTTAATTCGTCTAATGGAAGAGCAAGGGAGAGAACCATCATTTCATTTTGATCCATCATCCCACCCGGCTTTTTCGTTTGATCTTCTTCTTCCTCTATTTCTTTTAACGTGTCTTCTATTTCATTTTGCAGAAAGTTTTTAAGAGTATCCATATTTGGCATTTGAGGCACTTCATGTATGGTTGTTTCTTCGTCACTTCTTTCCTTTTCACGATCATACATTGAAGCAATTTTTTCGTCAGGAACAAGAATCGTTATAATAAAATCTTTTGGTATGGTAGTTTCAATTTGGTTTGTGTGATTTAACCAATCCCGCAACACAGTAAACTCTCGTTGGGAACCTGTACCATCAAATGAAACGGCACTTCTAAAAGCCATCGGACGCATGATCTTCATTATCTCTTTGGTTGAGCCTTTTATTTCACAGATGATCTGCTCCCCACTTCGTAATTTTAAAATTCTATATGAGTTCGGAACCATCTTTTACCCCTTCCAGTTTTACTTTCAAAACTTTATAATTGAAGTTCTCATTTTTATAAATTTTCAATCGTGCTAACATATGATTGTAAGTATGGTTCACACTAGACTTTATTCTCAGATCGTCAGAAATATCAAACACTTTCAAATTGTTTTTGTTTTCTGCTTTTCTTAAACCCCTTCCGATTGACTGTAATACTCTAACGACAGATTTGGACGGTGAAGCAAACACAATATTATTTATGTTTCTGATATTGATACCCGTGGAGCAAGTTCCATATGATGCAACAAGTATGGTGTTTGTTTTCTTTTCCATGAGTTTTCGGATATCCTCTCTCTGGGAAACGTCTGTGCCACCGTATATCAAATGAGTTTCGTACTCATCACCTTTTGTGGCATCAATCATATTATAAAGTGGCTTGCCATGTTTTTCAACATAATTAAATAAAACTAAAGTATTACCCTTCAGATTAGAAACCAAATCACAGATAAACTTGTTTCTTGGTGTATGATTTACCAAGAAATCCATTTCCTCTTGATATTTGAGTTTTTTTGCCTCTCGTTTTGTTTTGTCGGCATGATCGAGGGTTACGCACTGTATGTTTATATTACTCAGGAGATTTTTCTCCATGAGATCCTTTGTGGTCACGACACGTTTTACCTTACCAAACAGTCCCTCGATCACCAATTTGTGTGTCAGTGTTCCGTCAAGCGTTCCTGTTGTTCCAACACGGTACTCAGCGTCCGTTAACTTCGTCAGGAGTCCCGTCAGAGACTTTGCCTTAAAAAGATGACACTCATCCCCTATTACCGCTCCAACGTCCTCAAACTCGCTCTGAGGGAGTTTATAGATGCTCTGCCATGTGCTTATGGTGACTCTCTTGGTGCTTTTCTTTGCTTGCCCAGAATACACGGTGTGACAATTTCTTTTTGCGTTCCATTTTGAGAGTCCAGAATAATCTTCAAAATCACTCATCATCTGTGTCACCAATCCAGTAGTGGGTACAATGACTAGAACTTTTTTATCTTCGGGAAGTTTTGAAAGATAATAACGTATGAGAACATAAATGATAAGAGACTTTCCGGATCCTGTCGGAGAAAGTAAAAGACACCTTCGTTTATTAATAGCGTGATGTATTGCGTCAAATTGATGCTCATGTGGCATAATCTCCTTATCACCTATGGATATTTTTAGATTTTTGATAAACGAGAATACTTGCTCAGGAGAAACCTTTTCGATTTCTGGTATCTCATATTCAACTGTATAATTTCTATCCTTGGCAAATTGTAAAAGATAGTCAGTCAACCCAGCATATAATTTTCCTGAGTGGACATTAAACAGACGAATTTGACCGTCCCATATTTTATTTTTGTATGCTGGGGTGTATTGATAATTCGGCACAAAGAAAGTGAAATATTGACTCAACTCTTTGGACAGAGCCCGATCACACTTTACTTGAATATATGCAGAATCAAAATGGGTAATAATTAAGTCACTCATACACCATATTTATGGTGTGAGGATTACCCTGCGAATTCGGTCATTCGCATCCAGTCGATTGCCGAACGAATATTCCAGTTAAGATTGTTAATCGCTTTCATCACACCCTCAAGATAATTTACCTTTTCTCGCATGAGGATAACTCTATGTTGGATTGTAATTACATCATCGTCTGCGTTTACAAACTTATCGACATCTGTTTTCAAAACAGTAAGATCAAAGGGATCCCAACCAAGATCATCTAACTCTTCTTGGCTCATTTTTCCTGTGTAGTAGAGCCACTTTTTGTGACGAAGTTTAACAAGATCAGAATCAAACTTGGATAATGAAAGACGATCATTCATCAAAAAGTTGAGATACTTGTTATGAATTTGTGGGATACGAATAGACTCTGATGCCAGATCAGTCTTATCAATGGTCAGGTCTTTCTTGACTTCCGCTTTGAGGTTTTCTAAGTTCATGCGAATATTTTATCGCAATAAATTTTTATGTCAAGAGACAGTCTCGAAACTATAAGTTTCAAAATTTAAAGTGACACTTGCAATAATTGGTTCATTGTCATTAAGAGTTGACGAGAACTGTATTCCCGAAAGAGCGATTGGATATGCGTTCTTAAAAACAACCACTCGTTTTTCTTGAAACGCACTGTTTGTCAGAAAAATATTCGCATCGGAAACAAATTTATCTTTCTGATCTATAGCAATGATATTCGTGTCATTATCATAATTTGCGATCTTTTTCATCCAGTTAAAAATTTCTTGGTAGTTTAGTGTTTCTTCGTCAACGATAAACTGAACCACAAGAGGTTCATGATCAAACCTACCACCAACAAATTGATTCGCTCTTCCAAGTGTGTTTGTCATTTCAACTGGAGAAAGTTGTATTCCCGGCATCGAAACACTTTGTGCAAAGTAAGTTAGAGTTGAAACTCTGGGCAAAGTAAACCTGAAAAAATTTGATGCAAGATAATTGTTTGTATCCGGTATTGTCGGGTTTACCGGAAGATCAGCAGTGAATCCAGATTCACCGTGTTTAATTAAATAATCCCTGCTATTACTCATACTGTATGTATAACGAAAAAGGGGAGCCCGAAGGCTCCCCTCTCTCACTCTCCCCCCGAAGGGTTATTTATTTAGAGTCCGAATCCAGTGTTACCGTGGAGGTTAGCAACAGCAAACAATCTGTAGTATTGGTTGCCGGTTGATGTTGTACCAAGTGTGGTAAAGTCGGTAGACTGTGCGAATGGGTTAGCAACCATTCCGTAACGAGTCTTGAATCCGATCTTGGGCTGGAAGGTGTTCTCACCGACTGCTCTCACCATTTGCAGGGGAACATATGGGCAATAGAAAATACCAGCGTCATAAGGATTGGAACCTCTGTAACCAACCATGACATAGTTAGTGTCAGTCTTGGCATAAGGATCAATGTAAACTCTCATCTTACCGTTGAGGACACCAGCGAAGGTGTTACCTGTGTCGTCGATGTCGAGTTGGTTGTTGATCGCAGGTGTCAGGTTCAAGAAACCACCCATAGCGAGGGCAGAAGCAACATCAGAAGATGTCACAATGAAGTTACCCTTACCACGACGAGTTTCCTTAGCGATCACGTTGGCTTCACGCTCGATTTGGAACATGAGTCCACGGAAGCGTTCAGCACTCCAACGACCGTCAGAGTCGGTGTTCAGGTCGTAAATACCAGTACCTGTCAAGTCGGACTGTTGAGCACCGGTCTTGGCTTTGAAGTAGAGAGTTCTGATGAGTTCACGGTTGATTTCAGTCAGAATCTCGGTGCTGAGGATGTTAGCGAGTTCAGTCTCAGCGTCGAGTCCATGAACAGCCTTCAGATCCTGAGCGAGTTCTGTGGTGTATTCAGCCTTCAGGGCACGAGTTCGTGCTTCAACAGCAACTCTTTCGATTGAGAAAGCCATTTGTCTGAATTCCAAATCAGTGGCATCGCTTCCACCGAGAGATTCACCGTCACTCGCAAGCATCGCACGGAAAGCGTTAAGTGCAAGACCAGAACGGGTAGCGTCTGATGTGATTGGTTCAACTCCAGTAGCAGCGGTTGTTGCTGCACCAGTAGATGTGTTACCAGAACCGGAGAACTGAGCGAAGGCTTCTTGGAAGAGAGCCTCTGCGCCATCTTGTCCGTCGTACTTGGACTTCATCGCAAAGATAAGACCGGTGGGAGCCGACATGGGCTGAACACCAGCGATATC
>CAACVD010000984.1_pt1 | contig 13791 bp, 21 predicted proteins | sample 2381771 | NCBI WGS metagenome assembly CAACVD01 (sample SAMEA5211965, study PRJEB30684) | marine metagenome | biome: Marine; feature: Epipelagic; material: Water | collected 2015-10-15 | depth 15 m | reverse complement strand
TTACAGATCCAGTTTCTGCTGCACTTACTGCCGTTGCAAGTCCTACATAAATACTGTCTCCAGGTGATGAAAAACTGAGAGAATTATTTTTAAAAATGAAATGTAATAATCTTCTCTCTAAGTAATTGGTTGCTGCATTTGCTGTTGCCATTTTATACTCCTATGTTCTCGGTCTCGATGGCAGACCAACTCTATAACCATCTGTATTTTCTCTTGCTTCTCCTAAATCTTTTGCTCTTTCTAAATACTGTGTATATAAGCCATTATAATTTTGTATTATATCTGGCTCACCTTTCATAAAAGCATAAGCCTCTACTAGTGAACCATATAATAAAGCAAAAGGAACATTCGTACTCATCCATGTTGTTCCACTATCTGCTCCTGCTGTAATACTAGCAGGTCTATGATAATAATTTAATTGAAAGGCATAGTTAGAGTTAGGAGTTGGAGCAACAATAAAATTATCTTCATCAAACCTAGCATAATATTTCGGAACACCTGTAGTTGTTGATGCAGGTGTATGCTCTCTAATATAATTTACATCTTTTTGTAATAAAAAACTCTCGTTACCAGAAGCTGTTATTTGAAAAGAGAAAGAAGCTAAATAATCTGATGGTGTTGTTACAAAAGGATCTGCATTAGTAAAAGCAGATGTTGCGTTTTTTCTAAAAATATCTAAATCTATACTTTTAAATATCTTTTCTTCTGCTGCTTTAATAAAGCTATTTATGTTATTTACAAAAACAGTTTCACTATTATCTGTATAGTCTTGTATAGCTGTTTTTAGTGTTGCAAATGTAAAGCTCATTTATACTTCCAGTGTAACTGCTCCTGCTGTTGCGTTATCTCCACCACCTCTTTGACTGCCAATAGTAGCAGTTCCACTACTAGCTGTAAACGTATAAGTATTATCATCTACTTTTGTAATACTATATCCTGCACTTTGTGTCAATATTGTAGCTGAAAACCCATCGAATCCTAGTGCTTTTCTAAAACGAACTGTATCGCTTGTAGATCTTCCATGATTAGGTTCTATTACAGTTATAACTGCTGAACCACTTGATCCAGAAGTAAATGGATTTATTCCTAATAAATTTTCTACACTACCGTCACTTCGTGTATCAGGTCTTGCATCCCTTAGAGCTTGTGCATCAATAACTGTTCTATGAGGGTCTAATTGTTCGTGCTTTGCCTCATATTCAGAAATATGAACGATAGATCCATTCCATTCTTTTATTCTTTCTTTATATGGAAATCGCATACCACTTCTATCTGATATAAAAAAGGCATGTTTTCCACTTGAGTAAGCCATTAAATATACCTCTCGTAAGGTAATAGTTTTAAACTTGTTCTATCTCTATCTTCAGTTGCTGCTCTATCAAACTCTTCATCATATATCGTTTTTAATATTTGTATTCTATCTGGAGCTTTTTTTATAGCTAAATAATAAGCTAATCCTGCAGCAAGGCAAGGATAGAATCTAAAAGGAACATCTACTGTATTACTAGCAGAATCAGCATCTTCTATTCTAGTTAATCTGTCAACAACCAAAGTGTATGTTGTATTAGGAGTAGGAAAAACACGAAATTTAGGTGTTACTTGTCTATCAACATAATATTGTGTAGGCTTTCCTTGAGATAGTTTACTCGATAAATTTAAATATGTATCACGACCAATTCTATTTACCGTTACATCTAATTGATTAGAAGACCCTGCGTTTTCTCTAATAACTGCAGATAAGATATCTATCGTATCTGCATCAAGTGTATATTCAGTAGTGCCTTGAGATAATGTGATAGAAGTTTGGGTAATAGTCCAACGATTTAATCCTCTATTCGCCCAATCTGCAAACATAAGATTTAAAGATCGTTTTGCTGTTCTAAGATCATATCCTGTTCGTATTTCTAAGCCACAACGCTCAAAAGCCTCTTCAATATAATCGTCTACAGCAAGTTCGAAATCTGTTGAACCAGAAGTAGCCATTACTTATCTTCCTTATATTCCATATAGCCACCCATCATACGCCTTTCTATTTCTTCATCCATAAAACCACCTTTCGCCATTTCTGTAACGTCCATTAGTTTTCCAGGATTTAGAGGTGTTATTAAAGCTGGGTCTGGAACCATTCTTCTTGGAGGACCACTAGGATTACCTCCAGATAAACCCCCTCTCATCATACCTTTTACACCCTGTTCTTTTTTTACTCTATTAATGGCACTCATAAGTCCACCACCTTTTTTACCCTTAACAACTGACTTAGCCTGTGGATTATTCTTGTTCATGCTTTTCTCCTTTTCCTTCTTAATGGTTTTACGTTTCTTGGTTTACCTTTACTTGGTTGTCCTAATGCTACCTTTTGTCTTATCCTACTCTTTTTTTCTGCAGATGTCATCTCTTTTGTTGTTTTTGGTGTTTTAGAAGAAATACGTTTACTTGGTCTACAATAAGGAGTTCCTCGTTTTTCTCCTTTTTTCCTACCACATTTTTTACCAGTTCTAACATCTTTCCAGTCCTCTTTGAACCATCTTTTTAATGCTAATCCTGCTTTTGTTTTTCTTACTGCCATTATGAACGCTTTGTTTCTTTTCTTTTTCCTGCTAATACGATACCACAACCTCTTGCGATATTTTTATTTTTTGCTGGTCTTTTAGCCCCCATATACATTCCTGTACTTGCTTTTCGCACACTAGACTTTTTCTTCTTTTTACCACCTGTGCCGTAATTTGCAGCACCAACTTTTCTACATTTAGCTATAGCTCCTGAAGCATATGCTGAAGGAAAAACTTTATATCTAGCTTTAACTTTATGATAACAAGCGTCTTTTGGCATTTTTTCTCACCTTTACTGTTTTTTTAATTTTTTTATATTTCCTTTTTCCAGGAGCTTTAGTCACTTGCTTTGACATTTGACCCCTACCCATAACCATTTAAATCAACTTATGTAAAAAAGGTGTTATAACAATTAAAACAGCTAAACCCCAAACTTTTACATCTAGTTTATCAAGGCTTCTTTCTATTTTTTCGTAACGTCTGTTACACTCGGCTTCGTGCTTTTCTAATAATTTTAAAACTTCATTTGCTCTCATTAACACTTCCATCTTCTTCTAGCCTGTCTAATCCTACTATTTGGATTCTTTGCTGCTTTTGGAAACTTCTTCATTTGACCTGCCGATCTAGCACAAAAAGACTTTCTTCTTTTTGCTGCTTTACTTCCTGGTTTTACTTTACCTGTTACTGCAGTTTTAAGTTTACTTCCTGGATTTTCTCGTTTGTAACGAGCAACACCTGCCTTTGTCATACCAGCCCCACTTTTAGTGGGGCGAAAGTATTTTTTAGTTTTAGGTGGTTGCTTTTTCTTTGCTCTTGTCATTACGATAAGAAAATAGTCAACTTATTACTACTACCAGTAAAGGCATGAATATATGCACCATTTTCTGCAAGTATTCCATTATCTGGTATGTTTAATGTATGTAATCCTGTCGGAAAACTTTGAACAAGTAAATTATCACCACCTGATCCGTTTTTTATTGTTAAAGCACCTGCAGCATCAGCGAATATAACTATTTGTCTTATTCTTGATCTCGCAGGTCCAACAACAGCAGCACTTGCACCTTGATTATGGTTAAATGCTTTTACGTCAGATCTTGTTGCAGCCATACTTCTCTCCTATGATTAAGCCTCATAGCCTATTAATTCGATTAATAGTTTACCAGCAGTATAATCAGCATCGGTTGTTGCACCTAATGTTAAATACAAAAATTCATCTGCAGCAGGTACTCCAGTAAAGTAAACTTTACTTCCAAGTGTTGCATCACCAGCATTAACTAATAATGTCTCAGTTAAATCACTAATAGCACCGTCTTCTACACCAGTGCCTTCTGTAGCAGAGTGTACGTTAATATCAGGATCGCCACCTGCAGGTGCTTCAAAACATTCCATGCTACCTGTTAAGATTGTACCGTTTTCTGCAGCAGTTATTTGACCTATATGACAAACATTAGATGTTCCATTTACACCAATAATATCACCAGATGCAGTTGATCTTAAACCAGTTAAGTCTATTAATATTCTTGTTGTAATAATTCCACCAGATCTCATAACAGAGCTTCTATAAATAGTTCCAGTACCACCTGTGATACCAGTTCCTGCTTCTGTTGCTAATTTATTAGCATCAAAAGAAGCGATACCACTTGAATTAATACTTGATTGTGTTGTGATTGTTCCAGTTGTAGCGTTTTTACTTATAGTTGCAAAACCACCTTCTGATCGGACTGGACCCGAAAATGTTGTATTAGCCATGTAACTCTCCTTGTCTTGGCAAATGTCAGTTACACCATGTAACTGTCAAGGTTTGTTTTAGTCTATATTAAAAAAGGGTGACTGACTAGTCACCCTTTAAAGTTTTTTTATGCTCCTGGAGAACCAAAAACACATCTCGGATCAGAGAACCCGAAAGAATATCTTTCTCTCGCCTTAAATCTCATATTTCCAGTATCAAAATCACCTTCCATTTGAGTTTTAATTGGTGCTCTTTCGAAGTGTTTAAATCCGTTAGGTGCATCTGTTTTGATAAAAAACGCATCTGTGTCTGTTAAGAAATGGTTAATAACATAACCTTGTGGGATCATGCCCATATTTCTTATAGCATTAATATCATTATCTGCTGTTGCAACTCTTAATGTTGACTGAGTTAGTCTCTCAGCTACGAATTGTAAAGCAGGTGGAATGATTAATTTCATGCCTCTTAATGCGATTTTTAATCCTCTTTCATCCACGAAACCAGAGATTGTAATAAGAGCATCTTCTAATGAAGTCTCATTTAAATCTGCTGCAACTGAAGGCTCATTATTAAATGTTCCTCCACTTGTTAATGGATGTGATGCATCACAAAGAGCAACACCGTCGCCACCAGCGAAAGCACCTGCAGTAAAGGCATTATTCAATATTGATGCAGCTTTTACTTGCTTTGTATGTGCCATTGATCTCGCCAATGCTCTTGTGTATCTTGCTCCAAGACGATCATAAAGATTATCTTCGATTGCTTCTTCAGTGATTGAAAACGCTAATGCAATAGTTTCGTGTGTGTACCTTGCTGTGAAGGATTCATTTGCAGTATCAAAGTTTACTGCTGATCCCTCAAACTTAGTAGGTGCAGTTCCGAAACCTGATAGCATAACTTCTTCTTCGAATGCTCGATCAGAAGTTTCTGTATCAAAAATTTCTGCATGCTCGTTTTCGTATCTAGCGAACTCCATACCAAATAAGGCGTTGAGTCCAGGCTCTAGCTCTTTAGCTAATTGTGCTCGTGAAATAGGCATTACACTCTCCTATACGCCAGTTGTTGATGGAGTACCAGCAACAATCGCACCGTTTGATGAATTGAAGTGGTTATTTAATCTTACTATAACAGGAATACCTGCTGAAGCAAAATCGCTATTATTTACATCATCTTGCCACCCCATAATACGGAGATGTAAAGCTGCAGTAGTAGCAATAGTGCTTACTCCTAGCTTTGCAGATGATATACCTGTAGTGCTAGATCCACTTGTGCCAGCTGCAAAATTAGCATTTGCAAAAACATTACCACGAAGTGTTGCTTCGCTTGTAACGGATGCATCTGCTGCAATTTTGTAAAGCTGCATTGGATCATCATACACATACGCTTTAATAGGGAAATTAGAGTCTGCCCCACTTCCTGTCCATTGATTGGAGAAGACTGGTTTCCCTGTAGTAGAAGATACAAATTCACATCCACCAAAAACGCCAAGTAATCCAACTGTTCCACCTGCAGCTGCACCGACAATGTCGATAAAGCCTGTACTTAATGGTATCACAGGAGACCCTTGATAAATCGCATTTGAGTTATCGTTTTTGATTTCGTAAAGAGTATATCCAGAGATGCCTGCATTATTGACATTAGAACCAAATTTTTGTATTGGTTGTAAGCCAAAGGCAAGGTTTGTATTAGCCATGAATGACTCCTTAATTAAAAGTTAAAATTAATCCTTAAACTTTCGTTCTTGGACCACCAAAGGTTACTTTACTCCCTCCCTCCTTTGTAATAGGCATAGAGGGGTGCTGTTCTTTCAGTAGGTCGTTGTCGACTGCAGTCATTTGATCTTCTGTCTGTTGACGGAAATAATCATTTCTTTCATCTACAACTTCCTCTGGCACCTTCGCCAACATAAGTCCTCCCACACCAATAGTTCCTTCATGCTTTCCATCTTCAATAGTCGGCACAGGAAAATCTGGATGTTCATCAGCTCGAACTGGTTCAAAACCCTCTCTAAGTCTTGCAGAGACATTTTTCTGGTCTTGATACCCTCTAACTTCAGTTCTTATCCATCTGTATTTATAGCCTTCAGGAGGCTGTGGTGCTTCAAGAGACGATGCTGGTTTCCAAGGTCTTTTGCGTTCTTGCTTTGAACGAGATTCAGCAGCACGTGAGGTTCTATTCATATTCTTGTTTTCTTCTGTCATTAAACTGGCTCCTTCACATGTTTTGCGTATTCTTCGAGTGGTACTCCAAGTTTTTTAGCGATAGCCACTTGACTTTTAGTCAAGCGAATAGTATTGCGTCCATTTTTTACGTTTCTATTAGCAGGAGCAACCGTCTGGACGTTTTTACGTGTCGTTCCTGATGCAGAGCCTTTCTTTGACTCTGGTTCTTGGTACTCCCCATCAGCTGTAAAGCGTTGAGGGAATTCTTCTCTAATTCTTCTATCCACTTCTTCATAATACTCATCAGAGGTAGCATCATAGCCCTCTACTTCTGTCATTGTACGATGAATATCATAAATTGTCAAGGTCATTGCGTTATTTTTTCCAAACCATTTATTTCTACTAGCCCATTGAAGTGCTTTTTCATCATAATATTGTTGCTGTGGTTGAGCAATTTCTTCCTCGACAGTTTTAACTTTTGCTTCAGTTTCAACCTCTTTTTCTTGAGAAAACGCTTCTTTTTTCTTTTTTACGTTTTCTTCTTCTACACTTAATTTTGCTATAAGTGCTGAGGCATCTGCCATAGCATCAGTATTGCCTTCTTCGTAAGCTAACTTATATGCTCTTTTAGCTTCAGCTAATTGACTTTCTATTTTTCCACCGTATTGAATATTTAATTCTTCACTAGTTTGATTAAACTTAGAAGTTAACTTTTCGTTTTCTTCTTTTACTTTTTTTGCATAATCAAGTGCTGCTTGCTCTCGTCTTTCAGCCTCTTTTGCTTTCCAAGTTAAAGTATCTATACGCTTTTTTACATCATCACGATGCTCAGAAAGTTCTTTATCTTTTTTCTGCTCAGCAGTTTCCTGCTGTTCTTCTTCATCCTCTTCTACTTCTATATCTAAAGTAAGTTGCTCTTGCTCTTCGGATTTTAATTCTTGTTTTTCTTGAACCTGTGTGTTATCCATTTTTTACTCCTTATACGTTTAAGATATCTCTAGGATCTGTTATTACAGCTAAAACTTCATCATCATTTAATAATCGAGGCTCTGAACCTTGAATTTTAAATCTTGATCCTGCATATCGACCAAATAAAACCCAATCACCTTTTTTACACCAAGGACCATCAGGAAATTTATTTTCATCTTTATATGCATCTGGACCTAAACTAACAACATAACCTGTATTCGTTGCTAAATTAGATCTTTCTATTGTTTCGTCTGCGTAAATAATACCGTTCTTTTCTTTCGGTATCGTATAAGGAAGGATTAAAATTCGCCAACCTGTAGGCTTTGGTAACCTTTCAAGGGCAGATTTATTATCTTCTTCCTTCGGTAACCCAAACGTAGATGGATCTAAAGGATTAGAAGTTGACTTCTCAGCCAAGCGTTCCTGCTCTATACCTCGTTTTACGTGGTCAGGAACGAAAAGTGTTTTAGACATTGTCAGCATTCTCCATTCTATTTGCTAAATTTTTTAAAGTTTCTTCTACGTGGGCAAGAGCAGAAAGTTGCCCCATAACATTTTGATATTGCTCCATAGAAGCAATACCATTCGACATAAGCATTTCGCTTAACTCTGCTCGTCGTTCTGTCACTATCTTTTTTAAAAGATATTGAAAGTCCATTACCTAAGACCTATAAATTTTGTTCCTTTTATTGCTGCACCACCACCTTTTGAGTTTCCAGCAGCACTAGCTTCATCGCCCATATAGTTTTCTAAGTCTTGTCCCATCATAGTAGAACCACTTAGTCCACCCATTTTTTTACCTCTGACTTTTTTTAACATCTTTTTTATTTCTTTAGGATCAAGACCTAACTCTCTTTGTATATCTAATTCTAGTATAACTTTATTATCAGGATCAGTTTCATCTTCTAACATTTGTATATACTTTTCTGCTTCTTTACTCATTGCTATCTCCTTGTGTTAGCCATTGATACGTTTGCTTTTAATGCTGCGATATCCTCTTCTGATTGGATTTCTCTTTCTTTTATTTGTCCATCTTGTTGTAATTTTGCTGCAGCAAGCTGTTGTCTTGCCATATCGGCAGATGCTTTTCTTTGTACTTCTGCAGCATCTATTTCAAGTTCTTTTTGTTTTAATTGTACAATAGGATCGAACTGACCTGTTCCTGATATTTGTTGTGCCATTTGACTTATCTCCTGTGTAGCTTGAGCTGTAGCTTGTGCTAACATTGCTTCTTGTTCAGGTGGTAACACTTGACCCTCTGGTGGTAAAGGTTGACCTATAATTTGTTCAACTTGCTGTCTATACTTTAATGCAAGATGTTCTTGCATGTGTGCCATAAGCGTTTGCATTGCCATCTGATTTCTTTGAATATTTGGATCTTGTAAAAACGCTGAGTGGGTAGCCACGTGTGCATCGTGATTTTGTTGTGGAAACGCTTTAAGTGGCTTCGCCATAAGAGCCTCAGCATTTTCGCTTGCTGGATCTTTAGGTGCCATTTCAGCTTTAGGGGGTAAAATAGAATCAATATTTTGAACACCCAATGCTGAATACATTCGTCTATATGCTTCTTGTAAGTCATGGATCTGTGGTGCTGCCTGTGCTAATTGAAGTTGAGTTTGAGCCATAGATATTCGTTGACTCATACTAAACATCGCTGGATCACTTACTGGCACGACATCTATACGGTCATCGAAATCGTCTTCTTTTATTGTCCTTTTTGCTGCAGGAACATCATAAGGATATTCCATAGGTAAAGATTGTTTTACTACTTCAGCTAATATTCTTAATTCTTGTCTTTGAGCAAAATGTAATCTTTTATGTATTGCTGATAATATTTTTGTGCCTTGTTCTAATAAGGCAACTGTTGTACCTACTGGCATTCCTTGACTACTATCGCCTACATTTATATCAGCTACTGATGCAAATCTTCTTCCACTATCTATTAATACACCTAACATTTGTAATAAAGTTGCTGATGGTTCTTTATAAGGAAGTGGCATAATCGCTTCACGGATCGAAGATCCTGGAGCATCTACATCTCTAAATTCTCCTGGTTGTAATGGCTGATCATCATCTCGGACTCTTAATCCTCTCGACTTAAATCCTGCTGGTAGGTTAGCTAAAGTTCCTGCATCAATTAATTGTCTTAATATTGAAGTAGCTGATTTAGTTAATCCACCAATCATATGTATTAAACCAAAACCATAAAAACCTAATCCTGGAGTGAATTTATAATGAGTAAAATATCTGATTCTTTGTTTTACTTCATCGTTTTCTCTATAATTACGTCTTATAGATAAAACGTCCATATCTTCTGTTAATGTAACAACATACGGTAAAGCAATCCCAGTCGGCTCTCCATTTTTATCTTCGTCTTCATAGCCTTCTATATCAAGATCGACATGCATTTCTAATAAAGTCACTACATCAGACATATTAGAGGATTTTCTAAAACCTGTTATACTCTGTACTTTTTCTTTAGCTTCAGAATCTTCTAAGCCTTCGTCTTCGAATATTTCAATATCTCTATAAAACCCTGATACTTGTAACTTTCTTAAGTCGTTATAATTCATAGTTACAATATGCGTAAAACGAGGGCAAGTTTGTAAATTACTTTCAGTATAAGATACAACTAAATCATCTGCAGGTACAAATTTACTTACAGGTCGTCTTAGATTTTGATCATAATAAGTCTTTTTAAAGGCAGATCCTGTTAAAGGAAGGTAATATAACATTTGATCTAGTTCTGGATCGAATTCTTCCATTACGTCCAAAACTAAAAAGTTCATATAACCTCTTACCCTTTCGGCTTGCTCTTCGACTTCTTTTGACTTTTCACCGACGATCCTCGTTTGGACTGGACCCCCTGGAGGGAGGAGTTCTTTGTACGCTTGGCTTTGGAACTGCGTCGCACTTTCTGCGAGGAGTGGGTGGTAGACCCCTGACGCCCCTCTGAATGGTTCGCTTCTTTCATCAGTGCTTGTTCCAAGGAGATCGAGTCCTTCTGTGTAGCTGTCAAGCCACTCTTGCCTTGATTCCGTGTCTTCTTTGTAGGCTTCGATAAGATCGGCAGCCATTTCGCTAAGTTGAGCTTCGTCGATATTTTCTGCCAAATTTTCATAAAAATCATCAATATCTCCCTTTTGTGATTCCTCTTCGTAATTAACTATAGCTCCACCATCCTCTAAAAGAACAGTATTATTTGCATCAAACTCAGTTTCAGGTGTTTCTTCCTCTACTTCGATTTCTATTTCATCTTCAGGAGAGTCAACAACTTTTAATGGTTTATTCTTTTCTACAGCCATTTTTACCTCAATAGTAAACGTATTGTCTTACACTATGTTCTAATGATTCATCTTCATAATCAGAAGGATGTCTCAAAAAACCTCCTTGACGAAATCGTAACATAGCCTGAGTAGTGGAATCGACCAAATCATCATGATCACCATTAGGGAACTCCGTAAGCTCTTCAACAAGCTCCTCTGCCCACCTTGTTTCTGGCACCCACACGAGTCCTGACTCGAATAAAGGTGCCACTGCATTAGTCCTAGCAATTTTATCTTGCCCTCTGTTTGGCGAATAGTTTTGTACAGGAATACCCATCGCCCTTAATTCTTGTGTTAATGGCATTCCTGATGCTTTGGCTTCGATGATAACCGAATCTGGATCCCATTGTAAATAACTTTCTTGAGCAACTTCCTTTAATTCAGGAAAAGTATACCTATCTCGAATAGAATCTAACAAAATTATATTCGCTTGTTCGGATTCATTAACCCTAAAAACACCCCAAGTTGTAATAGCACTATAATCTGCCCTTTCTGACTTTAAAAAAGCAGTATCATAGCTTTGAATTATAAAATCTACTATCGGAGGGTCAGGTTTTTCCCAAATATTAATCCATTCTTTCTTAATTATTGCCCCATCACCCCCTGTTGGCTCTTGCATCCACTGAGCAGACCATTTTGAGTGGGGTAAAGACGCTCGAATACCTTCTAATTCTTCAATTTTCCAAAATTCTTCCCAAACTGGCTTCCCAGACGGCATAATTGCAGGAAATTCTATTAATTCCCACTTATCTGACTTTAAATCTGACATTTGAGCTTTTAATAATTGACCTGTTAAGTCCTTTTTTGACCATCTAGTCATGACTAAAATGATAACACCTCCTGGTTGGAGCCTCTGTCGAGGTCCAGATGTATACCATTCGTATGCCATTTCCATAGCTGTTTCGCTTAACGCATCTTGTTCCGAATGAGGGTCGTCAATTATTAAAATATCTGCACCTCTACCAGTAATTGCACCTCCTACACCAGACGCAAAATACTCACCACCTTCAGTTGTTTCCCATCGACCTGCTGCTTTTGAGTCAGCACGTAACGAAACATTAGGAAAAACTTCTTTATATTCTCTTGTATCTACTAAATCTCTAACTTTTCTACCAAAGCGTACAGCAAGTTCACCTGTATGTGTGGCTTGAATTATTTTTAAATCTGGTCGAATACCCAAGAGCCACGATGGAAGCATATATGACGACATTTCTGATTTCGAATGTCGTGGAGCCATATTAATAATAACTCGTTTTAATTCCCCTCGTGCAATTTTATTAAATTGTTCACACATTATCCTATGGTGTGCACCTTCGATAAAAGAACTCCACATCGTTCTAACAAAGGTTAAAAAATCTCCTCGACATTCTTCTTGGAGCTTTCTTCGTTTTAATTCATCTGTAAGTAAATTTAATTCTAATAATTCGTCTCGTTTTAATTCACCTAGATCGGTAGACGAAATATATTTTTCTACATCTTCTAAACTATTAAGTTGCATCAAGCGTCATCGCTTCTAATGGTAATTCTTCATATTCCGTAAATCCACCTTCTTCAACTTCATCTAAATTTAATTCAGGCGAAAATAATAAAGCTAATGGATAAGATAAAACTCCTGCACCTTTTGCAACAGCTTTTCCAGCAACGCCTAATCCTTCTAAAATCATACCTCCTGGATTTATTTTAAAAGATTCAGCTATCGCTGTTTTTGCCCTTTCAGGTGCAAATTGAAATATTCCTTCTCGTAACATTCTAAAATATTGTTTATCGTTTATATTTCCTACAGCTCGTTCTAAATCTAAATTATCTACATATCGTAAACCATCTTTTAACATTCTTTCTGCTCCTTGAGGTCCACCGATCCTATTTTCTTTCATACCATACGCATGAAACTTAAACGCATCTTTTGCAGCTTTAGAAAATTCATCAGGAGAAACTAACATCGTTTTAATACGACCCCCTCCTGTTTGCTTTATTGATTTTATTGAAGGCATGTTTTGTTGGTTAGCGAAATTTTTAGCCTTTTCTAAATCAGGTGTAAAAAATTTTCCTCGTGTCGTTTTACCTTCTTGTTTTTGAAATTCTATATCGCCAGAATATCCGAAATCAAATTTTGGGTTCGGTAATTTACGAGGCTCACCACGATAAACACGGATCATGCCTTTTGGATCTTTTTGAAATAAAGACATTAAACCTTGTTCCATTATTCTTTTTCCCTACGAAAATATACATCGACATGGGCTTCGCATTTTGGACACGATAAATTAGTTACCATCGAATATTCTTCTTCGTCTTCCAAATCATGGTCACCACCCCAAATTAATTTTGTACCACAATGATAACAATCCATTATTTTTCACCTCTTGCTTTTGCTGCAAGATCAGCTGTTAAATCACTTAATGAAAAATTTTCTATACCACTTACTATATTACCAAGTACACCTTCTCGGCTACCACCAATTACGTTTGCGATATCTTTTGCAGCTAATCCTTTACTAATTACTTGGGCTATTGGTTGTACAGGATTAGGAACAAGAGATAAAAGACTCGTTATCCCTCTACCAACTTGCGAAGGAGTAAATGAAAAACCTGTATCAGGTGCTCGTCCTGTTCCTAATGGTGCAAATCCTGATGTGCCTAATGCTGTTTGCGTTACTGACCCCCCTCCTAAATTAGGATTATAATTAGGGTCAGTCATTGTTAATCCCATGTTTGTGTTTGGTCCACCCATTACAGAAATATTACCTCGATCACTTACACTAAAAGTTACTGGACCTGTACCTTCGTCTCCTGACGAATCTGTCATTCCCATTCCTGCCGAAACTTCTTGCTGATCAGATAATGAACTTTCTAACCCCATATCATCTGCAGGATTGTAAAAAGTAGGAATACCAAATAATGAACCAATCCCTCCACGGTCTTGTAATAATTGGGCTTCTTGTGGATTGATATATGCGAGCATGTGTGGCTGACCACTAATCGTGGTTTGTTTAGGTATAGTATCTATAGGAACGATACAATCAGTCAGTCTATCAGCCCAGCAATGTGCATGGCACATGC
>CAACVD010000914.1_pt1 | contig 13793 bp, 9 predicted proteins | sample 2381771 | NCBI WGS metagenome assembly CAACVD01 (sample SAMEA5211965, study PRJEB30684) | marine metagenome | biome: Marine; feature: Epipelagic; material: Water | collected 2015-10-15 | depth 15 m | reverse complement strand
CAATGAATATAAAAAAATAGATGAAAGAAAAACTTTACCAACGCCAAATGGCAATATGCCGAGCACTTTGTTGCAACAAAATTTTAGTACAAATTTTAATTGGGATAAGGATACTAAATCAAAAAAGAAAAAGGTGTTATTTTTACATGGGCAATTAATGATAAAAGTGCCTACTGTTAATGATTCTTTTTATCTCAGTGATTTTATTGATATTTTAACTGGAAACAGAATAAATAGCAGCGACATTGTTGGAAATAGCTTGATTGCTTGTGTTACAAAGGAAGGTCTTTATGATGTTTATATGGAAAAAATAAAAACATTAATTTCTAAAATAAATGAAAGATTGCATGCAATTATTAGAGATCAGAATACTGAAGTAGTTTGTTTACCAGTAACCGCTAGTCCACTTGTACATGAATATCACCCAAATCTCAAAATGGGTTGGAAAGATCAGGGCAAAGGGTTTAATTGCCCACCAGTTAATGTAAAAAGCCCATCGTTGTTAGCAGCAAAAGGAAAAAACATAAAACAAGCGTTTATGAGCGCTGAAAATGCGCATGAAGCGTTTAATGAATCACTTGGGTATAATCCTGCGTGCACGAATATAACTAGTCTAAATAGCGCAACGTTAACCATTAAAAGCGATGAATTGGATTTTGATCAAAAAATAAAAGTTTTCGATCATTTTTTTAATAAATTTTCGCAAAGTAAAGTGCTGTACCCGCCCGCAACTGCTTGGATGAGGCGGGGCAGGGGAAAAGTTGATGAGTTATTGCTCAGTATTGGTAAGGCAAATACTGGTAATTTTAGAAGTCACATTGCTGAAATCGATTACATAGGTGCTAGAAGTGTTTCTCAGCGAAACAAAGTTGCTAAAAGATATGCTGGTGGGGGAATGCCAAATGCGTTAAGAAACATGTTGCAAAACCAAAACAATGTTTCAGAGCATTTTGGTAATCAAGCTGGCACAGAGGTTTTTAAAGCTTTTAGTAGTGGTAAAAGAATAGATCAAAACATGAGAGACATGTTCTTTAATAAAATTGTAATGCACATGGAGTATTTTAATGAAATGTGTAAATTGCTAAATATAAAAATAGGTCATAACTTTTCAAATGTTGGTGAGGCCTACGCACAGCGATCACTTAATAAAGAAAAAATGCATGAAAATAATCTGACGGAAAACTTACATGAAACACCTATGTTGTATTTATCTTCAAAAATAAAATCTGTACGTAACCATTTTACTTTTGTTACAACTGTCGAAGGTTACGTAGTAAATGGGCTTTTTAACATAGAAAAATTTAAAAAAGATTACAACGATATCATGATAAAATCAGGCGGATCGGCCGAGAATGAAAGTGATGCAAATGAACAATTAACTCGTTTGTACGACAACATGCACACTGTTTTTAAATATATTGATGATATTACAAGAGAACACATCCTTGATGTTGTAAAATCTTTATTAGTAGAAATATTTGGATCAAACAATTTTTTATCAAACACCAATGATTTTTTAGCCAGTACCGAGAAATCAGCGCAGCTGTATAATAAATTTCAGTATGAAAAATCAAAGAATTTTTATAGAGAAATAGTCGAAAATTATTTTTTTGGTGTCGTAGGATCAGTAATTTTTGAAATGGAAAAAGCCACAGAGCATAGGCACCCTCCCCCTGACTCATTTGTTACAAAAGCTAGAAAAATGATTTATAGTGAGTTATCTATTGACAATGCACATAAATTAATTAAGTTTTATAAAAAATTTACTAAGCGTGAAAAAGTAAGTGATTTTTTTAGTTTAAATACACATCATCCATTTTTGTATTCATATTTTCTTTCTGATCTTTTTGGTAAAGCTAAAACTGTCTCAGATTTTAATTCATGTGTAGATATTTTTGATGAATACCTTGATATTGTTGACATTAAAAACAAAAAAAACCATGGTTTTATTCTTTCACATAGGATGTTTGAAAACTATAGTGACTCCGTAAAATATCAGACTGAAATGGGACAAAACCGCAGATACAAACAAGTTATTAATGCACATGGTTTAAAAAAAGAAAGTAAAGAAAAATATTTTATTATTATGTCATTGTTAAATAAAATGGATAATGTGACTGGTGATAAACAACACGTGTTTTTAAACTCTGCTGTTAGCGTTGCTGGCAATCTAGGAATGAAAGATATACATGTTGATAACCATAGTATTTGTGAAATGGCAATTAAAACTTTAATGATAAAATTAAAGAAAACTAAACCAAGTATGTTTAGTAAAAATATGCCACAGTCGATAAGAGTAATTAATTTATTCTCAAGTATTTTACCTACAGTGTATACAGCACACGTTTACAAGCTGTGGAAAGAATTACATAACGAATTAAGCAAACAAGTTTATGGCACTGGGGTTTTTAATGAGATAAAGGGTTTGTCTCTGGAAGGATTTGATAGTGATGACGATGATGAAAAGTCAAGAACTATCATGGGAATGCAAGGCTCGCTTATAAGAACCTCCCATAAAGCGATAGTGAATAACCCGAAATTTACTAAAGCTGATGGTGCTAGCGGGAAGCCGGGTGAAGTGTTTAAAGACGAATTGTTTAAAAACGTTGCAAAAATTTATAATGAAAGAGCTAACGTAACTTTTTCTAACCATGGCTCATTTATAAAAAATCACATGCTTTCTGGTAACCTAGATAAAAATTATTATGAAATGCTTAACAAGATTTTGTATTTATGTTGGGAAACTTGTGAAAACCACAGTGTTGGTTATTTTGATATATCTGAAAGTAGTGCAGTAAATTTGCTTTCTACTTTGGCCAAAGTTTTGCATGTTGATACTAATATAGACAAGTATAACAATATGCTAAAATATATTTATCCGGGCGGTGTTGATAGTATGTATGATGTGCATATTTTAGATATGCCTTTTGAACATTTTATGTTATGTCTTTTGAAGAAATATTTTGAACAACAGCATTTTTCTGACAATATTACTTCTAAAATGACGCCAGAAAATGGAAAACAATTTTTAGAACAAGTTAAAAAATCCGGTTTCGACCATGGAAATGAAAGTAAACATAGTACTAACAGGACGCACGCTGATCAGGTTTTTTTATTATTGCATATATTTACAAATGAATTTTTAAGACGGTGAAATATGGAAAAAAAATTATTAAATGAAGTACACACTAGAATACTTTTATTTGAAAACAAGAAAAAATTGCTTAGTAATTTACCAGAACATGCTGATGAAATTGCGCAGCTATCAAACAAGGGCATAAAATGGTTGTCAAGTAGGTTTTTGCAGCCGACTAGTCGAGAAGCATTTCATCCCATCGAAGACTGTTTTGGTGTGTTAAAACAATACGCCACAAAAGAATCTAAGGTAAAGGCGAAATATCGTGGTAATGATGAATACAAAGAAGCAATCGATAAGGCATTGCCTAATAAAAAATGGGATACACCTAATGACATTTTAGAATTAACAATCGATGAAATGATTACCCTAATGACACTTTTAGAATTTAAAAAACCTTTACTCGACATTGATAATACACAAATAAAAAGAGAAGAGGTAGTTGGCAGAGTAGATGCATGGAGTATATACATGCCTATTAGTCGTGAAAGTAGTTGTGTTATAGCAGGTTACGATGAAAAAACATATATGCCTAAAACTACATGGTGCACAGCTAGAATGCATGGGTCAAACTTGTTTTATAACTACGTTGCTAGAGACAACCTTGACATTGTGTTATTTTATTTAATAAAAGATTCTGCAAGTGAAGCAGAAGATTATCTCTCAGTTGGTTACAGAGAAGGCAAACCAGTTTTTGGTGAAGGAAATGGAGGTTTAAGTGTTGATAGAGACAATGTCGGGCTTACAGCTGATAGAATAAATAACATTCTTGGTGAAGACTTGTGGAAAAGAATTAGTAGAAAACTTGAAGATAAAATTGATTCTATGCGTGATAAAGATGGTAGAGTTGCCCACCCAGTTAAACTTCATGTAGAAAATGCAAGAAGGGACCCAGTGAAATTAAAAAACTTTTACAGCAATCAAAGTGGTACTGAGTCTATAGATTCTTTAAAATTGTTATTTAGCGTAGATTCTTTTACTAATAACTTTTTGTATAACAACCGTGGCGTGTATAATCAAATTTCTTCTGGTAAGTATTTTGCAGCTGCGCAAAAATTTCTAAAGGAAGCAAGGGAAAATGAAAGACTAGAGGGTGTTTTTACAGCGCCTAGCGATTTTTTTTACGTTGACACAAAAACTGGGATGATAAAAAATAAGAAGGGCCATTTTTGTATATTAGACGCAAACACATTTAGTGATTTGTTAAGCAATGAAAATATTATGAAAACATCTTTTTTCCATGGAAACAGTGCCAATCAAAACAAAGAAACTAATTATAATTTGGACTTTTTTTACTACTATGATGTTTATGTAAAAATGTTACTAGCAGTGTGTCGACTAGAAGAATTAGAAAAATGTAAAACCATTGCAATAAATAGATCCCGCAAAATTGTTGAAAATATTTATCTTGATGGTTTTGACATTAAAAAATCATCATTTTCTAGAAATACAATTTTAAAACAAAGTGTCGGCCAACACTTTTCAAATGATGCAAACTACGGCGAAAGAGAAATTTTGCCACACAATGCTGAACAAACAATACATGGGGAAAAATTTAAATATTCTAGTTATAACGTTGAAAAAATCTTGCAAAAAAACTGTGAGTTATTATCAAAGGTTTTTGGTGTAGATAGTGGTGCAGATGCTAGCCATCAAAAAAGCCTTTTTAAAATATTTTTAAGTTATTTATACACATACACTGCTATTTTTAAAAAAATGCATGACTTAAATAAAAAATTATATACAATAACTGATTTTGCAAATGATATGTTTTTACCACCCGGGTATGGAAAATTTGAACGTATACAGGACAAGGAAGGGAAATATTTTGAGCAAAATAAAAAAATAGTTGATGCACTGTATAATGACAAAATGAAAAATCTCATCAAACTCAAACACAGTCCCACGGGCCGCCAATCTATTACTTCTGTTGGGGATTGGCCTACAACTGGTAATTACATAATTAACAAAAACTTAGGGCTGCCTATTCAAACCACGTGGGAGGAAGCAAAAAAAGCTTCTAAAAACAGGATTTATTTTTTAGAAAGTGAGCCTAAGGCATATTCTAAAGACTTAGGTCTAAGTGTAACATTAAGCAGTATATTAAGTTTTTCGGGAGATGAAATTAATGGGGAGAAGTATTTTAGACCAGCAGAAATTTTATCATATTCTAATAAGTTTATAAAAAAATATCAACATTTTTTAGAAGAAGTGTTTCGGAATGATAAAATAGATGTAATTGTTGTTAACAAGTATGGTGATCATCATGATAACACATTACCCATTACTAAAAAACAAGACTCTACTTATTCAAAAGATTTAGAATACGATGCGAATATCACGCCAGTATTTGAAAATGCAATAAAAAACACATTTGAGTTTTCAGATTCTATAGGGCATTCAAATAAAATGATTACCGGACAAGATATAAAATCATTTTTTAAAAATGAAAATGTGTCTTTATTTGATTTAATGCAAAAGTATCCTAAATTAGATATTTTAAGGAATCGCAACAATGATTTAAATGTAAAACAATCTTCTGCAGATTTTATAAGATTGCACCATGAAATAGAAAACACAGAGGAAAATAGTGATTTTTTTGAAAACAGAGAAGAAAATAAAGAAATTTTGCAAAATTTTCTAAATAATAATGCTAAAAATGAAGATATTACTAATTGGAACATTGTTTACTGGGGGGAATTTTTAGAATTTGCATCTCGCAGGCATTTTGGTCGGTTTGCCACCGAGGAGAATATGAGAAATTTCAAGAAGGGCATTAAAAAAACGCTGAACAATAGTGCTTATAGGATTTTGTATTTTGATAATATTCTTAATCAGTTAGAACATGAAAGAGGGCAAGGCTCTACTTTTCATTATGGTCAATCCCACCGGTTTGATATTGGTTCAAGAGATAGCATTAGGAACAATTATGCTGATATTATCGGTCATGATGGAGTTCAGGAATTTATAAACACTCATCATAATATTAAATTTTACGGAGGAGAAAGTTTAGATAATTCTTTAAAAGAAAAATTGCTAAATGCTGTTTTAGATTTTAGTAGCGACTCTGGGCGAACAACACTTTACACAGTTAACACCCTTAAAGATAAAATGCGTAGTAGTATAACTGGAGATATTACAAAAGTAAACATAGAACAAAGCAATGACCAAATGATGAACAGCGTTATTCAATTGGTTTTTGGAATACATTACCATAACATCTTAGAAACCAATGTTGATTTAATAAAATATTATGAACACGTTAAGTCTATCTTAGGTGTAAATGAAGTGAAAAAATTGGTCAACAATGGTAGTAACGCAGAATATAACTTTGTTTCAGACTACATGTTAGAAGGTGTGGTCGGTTTAAGGTTTATAGGTGTGATTAATGCATTTAATGATAGAAGTTCATTAAATAAAAATCGTACAAAAATTTTAGAACAAATAACACTGTTTTTATCACATGTGAAAACAAAAGATACAACACTATATGATATTTTGTGTCATGCAATGACTTTTCGTAAAGATGATTTTCAATATTTTAAAACTAGCTTGCCAGATCCAAGCGAGTATGACCTTGTTAACATAATTGCTAGCTGTTTAGATACGCATACAAAAAAAGATATCCGCGCTGTCTTTTTAGATCATGTCAGACACGCAAATAAGCTGGGTACAAAATACGCAATGGGGGGAAAAGTAAGAAAATTTAGGTTTTCTAATATAGGCTTGCATGGCGTTTCGTACGGATCTAGAGGCATAGCAGGCATGACTAACACAACCAGTAACATGGGAAACACTGGGCATCTAGGTAGTTTTAGTGAATGGTTAAAGGGTAGGGAGAAATTTGAGGATTCAGAGCCGCTACATTTAATTACTGATGTGCGTGAAAAGCATGTTCGTGCTAGTACATACTTTGTTGATACAGTTGACTTTTGTGACTACATGAGTGAAATGAGAAGTATACAAATAAGCTACAGTGATTTGTTTGATGCAGACGAAAAAATGTCACTATATTATTGGGTCTATTTTAAATTTGTTGGTCCTTACGCACATAATGCAATGATCAAAAAAGACTTCAAAAAATATGGTGAATATGTGCAGTACATACACAATGATTATCAGGGGCTTAGTAAATCTGAGTTAAGAAATTATAGCTATGCTGTTGGTGGGTATTGTCATATATTAAGTAGATTTGTAGATCTTGCGAAAAAAGCAAAACATGCCAAATTTGATAAGTATTCTATAAAAAACAACATAGAGCAAATATGCAATACTATTTTTACAAATGCTGATGAAAATGCTATTTTCAAAAGACACCTAGACAGTTTAAACAAATTTCCAATACAGAACGCGGCTACTTGGGTAAATCTAAAAAGACCAGGTCGTTATGAAGGAATTCAAAACCACAGAACAGTTCAGGATTATTACAAACAATTATTCAAGCTTACAGACCAACAACTCGGAGGTCTCAATACAACAGGTGAAGAGGTTGCAGAAGTTGAAAGCTACAATTTTATGGATTTGCCGTACATTATGTTTTCTGATTTTTTTATGATTGTTTATGCTTTTGCTTATAAAAACCCACAATATAGATCTTTATTTAATGATCCGATAACATTTGATGTTAATCATGAAAACACTTTAAATGACATGAAAGAAATTGTAAGTAGCAATTATGCAGAAAAGCTTTTAAAGGTTGTTAAATGAGCAAAATATATTACAATCATTATCTTGAGGGAATGTTGGTACAGACTGACTTTACTAGTAAAAATAATTTAATAGGCATAGTTATTGAGTGTAATGAGAGATGGTGTTTGTCAAAAGGTAGACAGGCACTGCTAATAACTTTTTTTGCGCAAAATAAGTTTTACGAAGATTGGATATTTAATTTGAATTTAATAGGGTGAAAGCAATGTTAACAACAGAAAAAAAGATAATAAAAATATTTGGAAATAAAAATTACAGAAGTTTTAAAAAAAATTTGCTAGAAGCACGTAAAAAGAAAACAGTGCCAAAAAATGCTGGCACAACAGTGGGTCAAACTTACACTCCAGCAAATTTCCCATTTAAAACAGCTAAAATTAAATGCAGTATTGATGAAAGAATGCTTCCTGGTGGGGAGATAAGTAAAAGAATGGGTCTAGACACTTTTTTACCAATGGATGCAGCTGTAGTTGAAAGTGATGCTGAATTATACAGAATAGTAGATGAGATAGAATACAAAGCAATAATTAAAACGAAAAAAGTAATAGGTACTAAAGGATTAGCTAAGTTGCCAAAAGGGGCTGTAACGCCAGATTCAGAATCAGAATTTGGTGCATCATTTGCTGGTGAACTAGCAGCTGCTTTAGAATTTGGTAGACAGCATGCTAAGAGATTTAAAGCACCATTATATATAATTAGAGTGCCAAATTGTAAAGGGTGTTTATGCGCAACTAGTGATATGGGAGATACCTTAGGTGGACGTACAGGAAAATTTTACAAGGAAATGAAAAAATTTAAAATTCCTTATGACGCAATGGGCGGACTGACTAGCAAATCTAAAAAAGCACTTGAATCCAAAGGTAAAATAACATTTGATATCCACCCTCAAACTTTTCATCCAGCATTTGGTGGAAGTTTTGAAATAGATATGAAAAAAACACCAACTGAAATATATCAATTAATAGGCAATATAGCAAAACCTGCAGCTTTGCAAATGAAAAGAATTTTATAAAATATCTTAGACTATTGTATAATCATATATGGAGAATATATGTTATATAGTGCAAAAACTGATCGTGCAAAAAGAGGCAAGCAGTTTCAAGAAGAAGTTTTTAATTTTATGGTCGAGTCTAAATTAAATGTGAAAAGTACTTGGGACTATTATAAAAACAAAAATTTAGAATATACAAATGTTGATTTAGCAAAGATTGAGCAGAAAGAAGGTGACATATTGTTATTTGATAATAACGAAAATGTTACTTTACATTTTGAAGTGTTTACCTTGCTTGATGAAAAAGGAATATTCCCTGTTTTTAAAACAACTAAATATTATGGTGATAACAAATACTACATTGTAAAACTGTTGTCAACTAATGAAATATATTTAATGCCATCGCGTTCATGGAATGGTTACGCAAAAAAATTAAAAAAAATAAATATTCATGGAAAAGATTTCTATTCTTATAAAATATCTTATATTCAAAACTTTAGGAATAAAATAAAAATAGATTTTACAAACAATGATATTAAAAAAATAGTTTCAAGTTTATAAACCTAATCTAAACCAACAAAATGAGGCAAAAATGAAACCACCAAAATACAAAGTCGATGACTGGGTTGTATTGACTAAAAAATTTATAGTTAATGTAACTCATATCAAACGAGTAGATACCGAACCATATTTAGCTAAAATATTAGTTGCTAAAGAAACTTTAAGTTTCGGTCCCAGTTATGTTATAGAAATTGACGGAGAAAGACAAAAGTTGTGTTATTGGGAGTCAGATATAGACTCGTTATATAATCAAAACAAATCTGAAGATTATCTATGGCAGACCTGGGGTGATAAATGAAAAATAATAAAATTAACAACTATTTAAAAAGTTTATTAGCAATCTATGATGTTGATATAGACTTATTTTATGATGAAGTAAATTACATTGTCTACTGTATTACTCACGAAGAAAGGCATTCTGATTATCCACAATTAGAAAAAAGTGCTTGGGTAAATTTCTTGCAAAAAATAAAAGCTTGTTTGCATTTTGATAGAACATATATTTTAAAATTAAATTAAAGCAATTGCACAATACTTATAAATAAGCACTCGTTTTTTTAGGAGGTATTATGCATGATTTTATTTTTACTAGCGTGTTCTGATTATGGTGTTATAAAAACAGAACCAAAGGAACCAACGCTTTTAGTGCACCCACAACATATTGATTTTGGCCATTTAATATCTGGTCAGGAAAAATCTAGTGAAAATATTTATATAATAAACTCGGGGGACTCAGATTTAGAAATCTTTTCCCCCGAATTAATTTCTGGTAATGACAGATTTTCTATTGATGCAAGTAATGTGCCATTAATTATTGAAGTTGATGAGGTCGTAGAATTACAAGTAAACTATGAACCGGAAACTTATGAGTCTAATGGTGCTTTCATAAGAATAATAAGCAGTGACGAAGAGACTACCACAGTTGAGGTTACACTAGAAGGTTATGGTGATGCACCAGTGTTGTCTATCGATCCTTTAGAGATAGACTGGGGCGATATTACGATAGGCTGTGACATAGAAGAAAGAATCACAGTAGAAAACGCAGGGAACATGGATCTAATCATTGATGATTTAGATCAATTAGTAAATTCTCCAATAGACATAATTTTAGAAAATGGTAGCTTACCCAGCACACCATGGGAAATACAGCCGAACCACCAGTTAGATTTTTTAGTATCATATATTCCGACTGATTTAGGAAATGATGAGAGTATAATAAAAATTGTTAGCAACGATCCACAAAACCCAGAATTAGAAGTAATTCAAAAAGGTTTCGGTGAAGTTGAACAGTGGCATGAGCAAACATATATACAAGATGAAATGCCTATCCTAGATATTTTGTGGGTTATTGACAACTCTGGGTCAATGAATAGATTTCAAACAAATCTTTCTAACAATACTAGCTCGTTTGTAAATGCGTTTATATCAGCTGGGGCTGATTTTCATATTGCAGTTATAACTACAGACAATCCTAGCTTTTTAACTATAGTCGATAATAACACGCCAAATTTAACATCAACACTAGCAAATTTGTTAGTGCCAGGCGTGTATGGCAGCGGCAATGAAAAAGGTTTAGAAATGTCATATAACTCTTTGTCTGACTCTAATTATGCAGGGCCCGGAGGTCAATTTTTCCGGAATGATTCGAAATTAATAGTTATATATGTTTCAGATGAACAAGATTGGTCACACCCAGGATGGCAATCTTATGTCAATTTTTTCGATAACCTTAAGACGTCTGGTGACTTTATACCGTACGGTGTAATAGGTGATGTCCCAGGCGGATGTAATTTAGGACCAGGGACATGGACTGGTGCACAACCCGGATATGGTTATCATGATTTAATAAATCATTATGGTGGGAAGTGGTATTCTATTTGCGCACAAGACTGGGGATTACAATTAAAAGATTTAGCTGATGAAGTTACTGCGTCTAGATATATTGTGCTTGAAGAAGAAGACGTGCTCGAAGAAACAATAGAAATAACAGTTAATGGTCAACTAGTAGAAGATTGGTTGTATGAGCAATCAGACAACAGAATTGCATTTGACATTGATAAAGAACCAGAACCAGGGCAGACTGTTGTAGTCAAATATGCAGTTAGAGGTTGTGGAGATGATTAAGAAAAACAAAAAAACTGATATTTTAGTTTATGTTTGTGCATTTTTTTTATCTTTAACTATTGGTTTGTTAATTGGTATGAACATTAAGACTTATTACGAAGTCAATACTATAAAGCCATATTCGTGGGACAGAAGCCCAAATGTTATTAATTGCTTTGGTGAAGAGTTTAAAAAAGACACTATATTAAGAGCTATCAAATATTGGGAAAACAAAGGGGAAAAAATAGGTTTTTATGAGCATGCACCACCTAAAAAACTGTGCCGAAAAAATAAGATACCCGGTTTTATTATATTAAAAAAAGATAGAAATCAAATATCAAGTCCAACAGCTTTAGCAGCTACTCAACGTTACACAAGATTTGGAACAATGGTTTCAGCAATTATTTATTACAGATACAACAATTACGAATTACATTTGTTAAACGAACATGAATTAGGGCATGCATTAGGTTATTCACATGTGAAAAAAGTAGGCCACATAATGCATCCAACATATCATTTAATGGATCGGTTTTTCTACATTCCCTGAGGAGGAGTTTATGTTTAGTATATTTTACTTAATAGGTTGCGCAGATATGGCACCTGAGAGCGTTGAAGAAAAAATAACGCATGTTTATATTGAAGAATGCGCAACGCTAAAAGGGAAGCAAATATGTGACTTTGTTTCAACTGATGAGTATGATCAAGAAGTTTGGTTTCATGATATAGAAGGACCAGTTTTATTAGATCTAAGCGCAATGTGGTGTGCGCCATGTCAAGCAGTTGCAAGAGACATACCGGAATTACATGCGCAACATCCAGAAGTTACATTTTTAACTTTGCTTATAGAAGATGGCGTCGGTAATCCGCCTGACTCTAATGACATAACTGGTTGGAAAAACTCACTAGATTTAGATACACCAGTTTGGGCTAACAGTAGAGAATTGTTAACTTCTAACCCGACAGAAATAGAAAACAAATTATATCTAGATGCTTGGCCAACTTTTTATGTTTTTGATGAAAATAAAGAAGTTGTTGAATATTTGCGTGGTTATAACAAAGATACTATTAATGATAGCTTAGAATCACTATATTAACCACAGTGATATGTACAAGCTATTAAGTATTTTTTATATGTAACACCATTGTTTTCAATTGTCTCAGTAACATCGGACCAGTTAATTGCCTGCGTGCATTTTGCAACTGTGTAGTTATGTAATATATCATCATCTTGAAGCATGCCATAACCATTTATGTTTGATGATGTTATATAATCACCATTCTCAATATCTCCCGCAATATTAGTAACCCATATTTTACCTTCACCAATAGAATTGCAAGTAACTGGGTTCCAACCAGTAGGAACAACATCTGCTCTCCCAGTGTAAATTTTGTTTTGATGAATAACGCCATATACTTTTTTAGATTTTGCAACGTTACATATTTTTGATTTTGGTAAAGCACATGTGCTGTTGCTCATATCTTCGTCAATCCATAATTCTCCATGAGTTTCTAATATCATGCCCGGTATACCAATTTCTTCAGTAATCGTATCGTGTGTACCGGTAAATGAGTTTGAAACACTTATTCCGCCAGTCCCATCACCTTGTAAAGCACCTAAAAATCGCATACTGTTCGCGCCACCTTCAGTCACAGCCTCAACACTGTGCGGTTGATATACCTCAATAAAATGTGTGTTAATGGATGCTTGTTGAGAATAACTTCCACCAACAGTACGTGACACTCTGCCACTTATTATAGCAACTCCGTCCGGGTTAACAGTACCGGTATTATTATCATTAATAACTGTCTCAACATACCCAGCTGCGTTACAAAATACAGCTACAGGACCATTATCATTACTACCCCACACGAATTGCGAAACGCTTCTATCATTACCAGTAAAATGTGTGTTATTAAAAACCCAGTTGTGTGCAGAAGTACCTGTAAGCGTATCAAATCCTGTGTCCCACCAATCTTTTTCTAATCTATAATTTGTGCTAGTTGATGTATCAGTAAAATCTATAGAACCTGAAGAAACTGTTACATGACCATTAACATTATCAAAATGCATGCTTACGCCCGGGGTTGTTTCTATCATTACGTCAAAAGCTGTTTCATCGTTAATTGCAATTCCTGCAGCCTCTTTTTTGACCATACCAACGCCAGCACTAGTTGTATAGTCATCTGATTTAACTGAATTTCCTTTTAAGTGACCTACAGCTTCTATGTCTCCGGAAGCATCGATATCCCCTTGAACATCTAGTGCTGACCCTGGGGTGGTTTTGTTTATACCTA
>CAACVD010000982.1_pt1 | contig 13809 bp, 19 predicted proteins | sample 2381771 | NCBI WGS metagenome assembly CAACVD01 (sample SAMEA5211965, study PRJEB30684) | marine metagenome | biome: Marine; feature: Epipelagic; material: Water | collected 2015-10-15 | depth 15 m | reverse complement strand
ACGATTTAAGATTAAAAGAGATAGCCACAGGTGATGAGTCAGGTACCTGGGGGACCTCTACAAACACTAATTTAGAACTTATTGCTGAAGCTTTTAGCTATGGTACAGAGGCAATTACAACAAACGCTGACACTCATACAACTACAATAGCTGATGGATCTACTGATCCAGGCAGATCAATTTATTTAAAATATACAGGTACTCTTGATAGTGCTTGTACTATTACCATAGGTCCAAATACCGTATCTAAACTTTGGTTTATAGAAAACGGTACATCTGGATCGCAAAATATAATTATTTCACAAGGATCAGGAGCAAACATAACCATACCAGCAGGTGATGTAAAAGTAGTTTATTCTGATGGAGCAGGTTCAGGAGCAGCGGTTGTTGATGCTTTTGCTAGTCTTTCTGTTGTAGATCTTAAAGTACAAGATGATTTAACAGTAACTGATGATATGACTGTTGGTGGCACATTAGGTGTTACAGGTATAGTTACACTTACTGATGATCTTATTATTGGAGATGGTAAAACAATAGGTTCTGCTTCAGATGTAGATGCTATGACTATTGCATCAAATGGACAAGTTACCTTTACACAAACTTTAATTGGTACAGCTTTAGACATTTCAGGCGATATAGATGTAGACGGAACTACTAATTTAGATGTCGTAGATATTGATGGAGCTGTAGATATGGCTTCTACTTTGCAAGTAGATGGAGCTATTACAGGTTCAAGCACAATTAATGGTGTAGGTATTAAATACAACACAACAAACTTTTCAAACAGCTTACTTATTAGTAATGATGGGGGTACAGGTACTTTATCTACAGCTTCTAACAATACAGGTTTTGGACATCAAGTTTTTAATAATTTAACAAGTGGTGATGATAATACTGCTATGGGTCTTAACAGTATGTTTGCTAATACAACTGGTTCAGATAATACTGCTGTTGGTTTAAGTTCTTTTAATGCAAATACTACTGGTAATGATAATACCGCAATAGGTTCTGGTGCTTTAGCTGCGAATACTACAGCAGATAACAACACAGCAGTTGGTTATCAATCTTTAGGAGCAAATACTACAGGTGCAGAAAACACAGCAGTTGGAGCTTTAGCTTTAACAAATAACACAACTGGAACACATAATGTTGCTGTTGGTGGTTCTGATGGTGCTACTGGAGCTACATTAGGTACTAACAGCACAGGTTCACAAAATACAGCTATTGGTATGCAAGCCTTAAAAGCAAACACAACAGCAGATAACAACACAGCAGTTGGTTACCAATCTTTATACGCAAACACTACAGGTACAGAAAATGTTGCAGTAGGTAAAGGTGCTGGTGATGCGACAACGACTGGTGGTTATAACACAGCCGTAGGAACAGATGCACTAGGAGCTAATACAACAGCAACCTTTAATACAGCTATAGGTAGAAATGCTTTATTGGTTAATACTACAGGTGGTTCTAATGTAGCTGTTGGTGGTCAAGCACTAGATGCTAATACTACTGCTGATAACAACACAGCTATTGGAACATCTGCTCTTGGTGCAAACACTACAGGACCAGGAAATTCAGCATTAGGTCAAAATACTTTAAGTGCTAATACTACAGGTGGTAATCAAGTTGCTATAGGAATTAATGCTTTATCTACAAATACCACAGGTTCTTATCAAGTAGGTATAGGTAGAAATGCTTTATTAAATTGTGATGGCGTAGATAAAAATTTAGCTGTAGGATATAACACACTTCAAGCCGTAACAACAGGTAATAATAATATTGGAATAGGTTATGTTGCTGCTGATGCAATAACGACTGGTTCTGGTAATACTTGTATTGGTTCAAGTGCTGGTAGTGCATTAACAACAGTTTCTAATAACACAATAGTAGGTTCTGATGCAGGAAAAAATGCAACGACAGGATTAGCAGATAGTGTTCTTGTAGGTTATCAAGCAGGTGCTTCTGGGTCTCAGGGTAGTTATACTGTAGGTGTAGGTTATAACTCATTATATAACAACACGGGTAATAACAATACTGGGTGTGGTTATAACACTTTATTTGCTAATACAAGTGGTGCTGGTAATACAGCAATAGGCTTACAAGCACTAGATGCTAATACTACTGCTGATTTTAACACAGGTATAGGTCAAAATGCTTTGACTTCTTGTACGACAGGTGGCAATAATACGGCTATCGGCAAATCTGCTGGTGATAATATAACTACAGGTTCTCAAAATGTTTTAATAGGACCTGGACCTAACCCATCTGCGGCTGATTCACAAGAACAAATAGTTATTTCTACGACTACTACTAATGGAGCAGGAGACAATACTGTTAGATTTGGATCTGATACAGGTACAGTTTATATCGCTTTAGATAATTCAACAACAAGTTGGACTAAATCTTCTGATGAAAGATTAAAAGAAAACATAGAAAATTCTACAGCAGGTTTATCTTTTATTAACGATTTAAGACCTGTTATTTTTGATTGGAAAAAGAAAAAAGACATACCAGAAGATATGCAATCTATTTACTCGCACATAGAAGATAATTCACCTTGCGTTGGTAAAGGCAATAAAGTTCATGGATTTATAGCCCAAGAAGTAGAAAATGTTATAGCAAATCATCCAGAAGTTGTAGAAGGAAATAGTATAACTGATGTAGATGCTCAGGGCGTACATAGTTTAGCTGATGGTGCTTTTATGCCAATGATGGTCAAAGCAGTACAAGAACTTTCTACGCAAGTAGATGAATTAAAAGCCGAAATAAAAACTTTAAAAGGAGAATAATATGGCAGTAACCAAAGCAATAACTAAATGTGTACCTTATGTAAACTCATCTAGTAAAGTAGATAAGTGGGAAATAGAAATGACATATAAGAACGATAGTGAGGGCGATGCTACTTACTATACTTCTATTTTTACTACTACAGTAAATCAAACAGATACAGATGCAGAAGGTAATACCACAACAAACTTTACTTTAAAAGCTAAAGGTAGTTGGTCTAACGCAAACTTAGTAGCAATATGTCCTGTACTACAATGGGACGCAGTATTTGCTAGTCAAGTAGATAGCGTTATAACTAACCCACCAGTACAAAGCACACCAGACCAAGCATTTAGCGTACCTAGTTAAGTATGACTGAAGGTGAATTTGAAATTCATGCTATGCCTGCGGTATATGTATTAGAAGCACAAATGCCACAGCAAATGATTGATAATGTTAATGATTATATGGACGAGTATAGAAAAGATAAACATAAAGAATCATTAGCAAAAACTTTAGTAGGACAAATAGATAAAGGAGAACAACTACTGTTAGATCATAATGATAAAAGAATGGTTGAGTATAATAATTTTATCTGTAACCTTGGTGCTAAATATATTGATTATTTTGCTGCTTCGGGCAATAGTGTTAAAGGCTATAAACAAGTTCAGATAGACGAAACTTGGTCAGTCCATAGTTATGATGGTGATTACAACCCAATACACGATCATGGCACTAAAACACTTATGGGCATATCTACAACAGCCTGGACTAAAGTACCGCCACAAATAGGTAATGTTAATGCTCAATCACCAACTTATTCACTTTATAACGAAAGTGGACATTCAGATGGCTGTATAGCATTTCAATACGGGTTAAACTCAATTATAGATAATGAAAGACTACGACCAGCTCAATCATTTGTTATGACCCCAGAAGTAGGAAAACTATTAGTATTTCCTTCTTGGTTACAACACATGGTCTATCCCTTCAAAGGTGAAGGAGAAAGACGAACCATCGCATCCAACTTAAACTGTTGGGATGTGCAACAACCAACACCTGAGGAGGTGCAATAATGGCAAAAGCCGAAAAAAAAGAAACCGTTGAGGTAGAATTTACGCCTGAACAAAAAAGTTTTCAAGCACATATACAAAGCTTGACAACAAAAATAAACCAGCATTTATTTGAGATTGATGAGTTACAGCCAAGTTTAAATATGTATAAACAAGCTTTAACTGAAAGTATGAAATCACAAACTAATGATCTTTCAGAGGATAAAAAATGATTGTAGAAATAATTATGTGGGTAACAGCTATTGTTACTATAAGCAGTTTGATAGCTGCTAGTACACCAACGCCAAAGGATGATTTATGGATTGGTAAATTATATAAACTTATTGACATGTTAGCTTTGAACATAGGCAAAGCAAAGGAGAAATAATGGGCTGGTGGAGTAATTTAGTAGATAAAATAACTGGAACACACAAAGTTGAAGTAAGAGCTAGAAATAAAAAAGGACATTATGTTGCTGATGATAAATCAACACCTGATGTTAATGAGGCTTATACAACAAAAAGAGTAAAAAAATCTAAATAATGTCTGAGTCGCCAGATGCTTTTGTATATAACGCAACATTAGACCGTATTGTAGATGGTGATACGTTTGATTGTATTTTAGATCTAGGGTTTGATGTAAAATTACACAAGCAAAGAGTAAGACTTAGCGGTATTGATACACCAGAATCTAGGACACGTGATCTTGCTGAAAAAAAACTAGGGTTAGCTGCAAAGGCTAGGCTTGGTGAGTTATGTTGCGGTACTTTTAAAGTTAAATCTTTAGGTAAAGGAAAATATGGACGCATAATTGGCATACCATATACAGAAGATGGTAAAGATATTTGTAAAATATTAATAAAAGAAGGACATGCTGTAGTTTATGACGGCGGCAAAAAAACAAAAGTATGGGGTGATTACTAATGAATGATGGACAAGGAAGGTTTGGCGGCGATATGGATCGTAATGAAGTTGAGATGGATCTCAATAAGTTTATGGCTATGATCCAAGAAATATCACAACTTAAAGATAAAATAAGGGATTTAGAAGATACAACTAATGTTAATCCTTGGCAAAAAGTTATACATCTAGCACAAGCTGTAGATTCCTGGAGAATATTTCCAAGAATGTTTTTGAGTGTTTATATGTATTTGCTTTACTACACAACATTTTGGTTTATGGCATTAGAGTCACCAAGCTTTGAACAATCAGGCCTTATATCTATTGTTGTGGGTGCAGGAGCAGCTTGGTTTGGTTTATATGCAGGAACATCAGGTTCTAGCAAGTCATTCAAAGGCGAAGCTAATAAAGAATAATGGAAGTATTTGACCTTATAGAAAAGGTCGGATTACCTATAGCAGGCGGTCTAGTTATGGGTTATTTTATATTTCTTATTATGAAACAACTTATGGGTAATCTTGTAAGTGATATTAAAGGAATACAAGGTATAACTAAGATGCTTATTACAAGAGCATCAATAATGAACAACGATATTATTAGAATAGATACATCAGTATCTAGTGCTTTAAATTTAAAACCAGACTTAGATAGAATAGCTAGAGCAGAAAACTTTGTAGAAGATGGAAAGATAGACGCTAGAAGAGATTGATGGACATAGTAGGCCTAATAGAAAAATTTGGTTTTGCTACTGTTATGGTTGTAGGCTTAGGGTATTTTGTTTATTACGTATGGATTACAGTAACTAAAACAGTTGAGCCAGCTATAAGCGAAATGCAAAAAACAATTATAAGGCTTACTGACCAACTTCGCCTGTTAGATCAAGATATGATACGATTACAACAGAAAGTTAATACAGTATTAGAATTGAATGAAAAGAAAAATGACAAAACAAGAACTTATAAAAGAAGAAGCAGCAAAAACTAGAATAATAATTTGGTTAATGTTTATAGGCATTATTATGTTTTTATCTATTATAGGTATGAATTTAGCTGCAGATCAAATAGTACATAAATTTAAGTCGCCTAGTTTTAATGGCGTAGGAACATCATCTCATTACTTGACCATAGAAAACCAAGAACACACCCGCAAACTTACACTTAAAGAAGAAATTAAAGCCTTACAAGATGAAATTAAAAGAGAAAAAGAAAACTCTACTCTTGCAAGGTTTATGCGTAATCTTGAGTCCAGAGTTTACGCAGAACTATCAAGACAGTTAGTAAATAACTTATTCGGAGAAACACCGCAAAACTCTGGTACTATCACTTTAGAAGGCAATACTATTGAATACACAAGTGATGGTGTAACTTTAACCCTTAAGATTACAGAGGCGGATGGAACAATTACCGAAATCGTTATACCTATTGGCACTTTTACTTTCTAGTTGTTCTACATTTGATCAACTTGAAGATACTTATGAACATAGGTTTTCAGCTCATAATGTTGTAAGTATTCAAAATTTACAATCTAAAGAACTTAAAAACGTACCTATACCTCAGGTAAGTCCTGTGGTCGCTGTATATCCATCCGCCTTTACAGATCAGACAGGACAAAGAAAAAGCAACAGCGAGTTTGCATTATTTAGCACAGCTATAACCCAACAACCAAATGCATTATTAATAAGAGCTTTAAAACACGCAGGTAATGGTCAATTTTTTAGAGTTGTAGAAAGAGTTGGTTTGGATAACTTAACCAAAGAACGACAGCTTATAAGATCTGCAAGAGAACAAACTGCTAGTGAAGATGAAAAAAAGAAAGCTCTTAGACCACTTTTATTTGCTGGTATTTTGATAGAAGGTGCCGTAATTTCTTATGAATCTAATTTAGAAAGTGGTGGTTCTGGAGCCAGGTATTTAGGTATAGGTAAAAGTGTAATGTATCGAGAAGACAATATAACTGTAAGTTTACGTATGGTTTCTGTTGCAACAGGCGAAGTCCTGCTAGAAGTGTTAAGCCAAAAAACCATATTTAGCTACGGAAAATCTGAGGACATTTTTAGGTTTATAGAGGCTGGAACTGAGTTAGTAGAAGTAGAAATGGGTAACGCAAGAAACGAGTCATCTACCATAGCCTTAATGAAAGCTATTGAAGGTGGTGTATTAGAGATAGTAAAAACAGGATATGAAAAAGGATTTTGGATTTTACAAAACAATAATGAAGGAGTAGAATTAAATGATGAAGAGACTAAAATTAATAAGCCTAATTGTGATGCTGAGTGCATCGACAATATACGCGGCTGATAATGAAATATATGTAGACCAGTCAGGTACTGGTGCTTCTATAGACCTAGAACAACTAGGTATTTCTAATATCATAGGTGGGTTAAATAGCTCTGCAGGCAATTTAACTCCCTTTGATTTAGATGGTAACAGTATGACACTTGATATTAATATGATTGGTGCAACTAACAAGTTTCTTGGTGATATATTTGCTGATAACTTTACAGGTTTTTATGAGTTTGATGGCGGCACTAATTCATTTACTATTCAAGTTGATCCTACAGATACTTACAGTTCAGATGGCTCTAATCAAAACGTAGATGTTACAGGGAGCGGCAACACCTTTACTTTAAATCAAGGTACTTCAGCTTTAGCTTCACAACTTGATTTGGACTGGATTATCCAAGGATCTAACAACACTATTACTTCTAATATAAATATAGATGGAGCAACTAACTATATGGATATAGATGGCTCTGATAATACAGTTACTTATACAGGTACAGGTGTTACAGCATCAGCAGGTGGCTATTTTTATTTAGACCACACAGGAGGTTCAAGAACCTTTAATATCCAACAACTAAGCACCCAAGATAATGACTGGCTCAAGATCATTTCAATTTCTGGTACTGCTGCTTCTACTGTTTGTGTCGTTCAAAACGACCAAGGTACAAGCACAAGCTGCTGATATAGGAGATATTTCTGAGCTAAACGGTTCAGCCCAAATCTTAAGAGATAAGCCTTATGATGCAAATCTTAAGTTTGCAATACAAAGTAATGATGAGGCTGTAACTAAAGATGGCCGTATGGCTATAACTTTTCTTGATGAATCTACTGTAAAATTAACTGAACACTCGCAACTTTTTATTGATGAGTATATATACGACCCTGATCCAAGCAAAGCAAAGATGGCTCTTACCTTTGGTCTCGGAACTGCTAGGTTTATTACAGGTAATCTCAACCGTATAGATAAACAAAACATAACGCTTAAAACACCTACGGCTAATATAGCTATACGTGGTACAGATTTTACGGCTACTGTAGACGAATTAGGGCGTAGCCTTATAATATTGCTACCAGACGCTCTAGGGCTCTCTAGTGGCGAAATAGAGGTAGTTACTGCTATGGGGACTGTTTTATTAAATAAACCGTATGAAGCTACTACAGTAAGCGTATTTGAATCAGTACCTACAAAACCTGTAATTTTAGATCTAACACTAGATGTTATAGATAATATGTTGATAGTTACACCACCTAAAGAAGAGGTGCTAGTAGAAGAAGAAACAATAAACACGCAAACAGATAGTGTATTAGATTTTAACGATTTAGATATAGATTATCTTGCCGAAGATTACTTAAAAGAAGATAGTCTAGAATTTACAGAACTAGATATTAATTATCTTGATGTTAATTACTTAGAAGATTTATTAAATGTTTTAGATGCTCTGGCTATTTCTGAAGAAGAAGATGTATTAGCACAAGCAACTAGCACACAAATTACTGGAACTATGCTTGGCAAAGATCCTGATACGCAAATTACAACCCTTATAGCAGGTAATGTGGTTAGTTTACGTAGGCAAGTAAGTGAAAGTGTCAGATTAGATTTAGATGGCGGTACTGCATATACAGTAATTTTGATTCAAGACGGTATTTCTAATACAATAAAAGTGAACGGAGGGAGTGATAGCATTATTACTATCACTCAAAGTGATTAAATGAAGCGACTATTATTACCTGTGCTTATAATGCTATTTTTACCATTATTGTTTCAAAGCACGCCAACAGAAATATTAAAACTTAAAGTATTTGACTCTTTAATACAAACACCAGAGGAATCAGGTAACTTTACAATACTTAATATAACCGAAGAAGATGTAGAACGAGAGGGCGGTTATCCATTACCAAGACAAAGATTGGCACAAATACAAATAGATTTAATAAACGAAGGTGCTGTAGGCGTAGGTTGGGTTATATCCTTTCCGCAAGCGGATCGTATGGGTGGAGATGAAATCTTTGCAACAGCACTTAGTTATGCACCATCTGTTATAGCTATGTTTGAAGATGGTAAAGGTAATTTTCCAAGTTCGCCAGGAACAGTTGTTATAGGTGAAGATAATGGTGGTATAATTAGTTCGGGAGTAAAGACAAACTTACCTCTATTATCCAATAACACCTTACAAGGTTTGGCTATTGCTCCCACAGATATTGATCAACTTGTAAGAAGAATACCTCTTTTAGTTAAAACACCTAATAACGAATGGATACCTAGTTTTGGTACACAAATATATAAATCTTTATTTGATGTAAAAACTTACATTATAAAAACTAATGATAATGGTATATCAGAAATATCAATAAAAGGAATACCGCCTATTAAAACAGATAGCTTTGGTCGTAAATGGATTAGTTGGGTAGATACGCCACAAACCAATCTAAAAGAAATGAAAGTAGCAGGCAAGTTTGTATTTATAGGGGTTACGGCTAATGGCGTTATGCCACAGGTAGCAACACCTGTCGGCTTACTAGAGCCACATAAAATACAAGCAGCACTTGCTGAATCAATATTAATACAAGATAGTCCTTATATACCTGATTGGGCATTAGCTGCAGAATTGGGCATGCTTATTATATTTGTTAGTTTAGTTTGGTTTGCTCTGCATTTGCTTGGTATTACTTGGGGTATATCTGTTGCTACAATTTTAATGTTTATTACTGGTAGTTTAGGATATTACTTTATTAGCAAAGGTTTATTAGTAGATGTATCTTGGACACTTATATCAGAGTTTATTTCAGGATCTATAGCTTTTTATTTAAGGTTTAGACAACAATATAAACTAAGACAACAAATCAAAAAACAGTTCGAACATTACCTTGATCCACGCCAAGTTAAAAAATTACAAGACGATCCTAGTTCTTTAGTATTGGGTGGAGAACGCAGGTATTGCACGTTTTTATTTACAGACGTAAGAGGTTTTACTGCTTTATCTGAAAGACTAGAACCAGAAGAGGTTACAGAAATTATGAATAAAGCTCTAACAATACAAGCTGATACCGTTAAAAGATATGACGGTATGGTAGATAAGTATATCGGAGACGCTATGATGGCTATATTTAATGCTCCTATAGACTTGCCAGGACACGAAACTGCCGCAGTTTTATGTGCTAAAGAAATACAAGACAAAATAAAAATGGCTAATTTAAATGTAGAAATAGGTATAGGTGTCAACAGCGGTTATGCAGTTATTGGGAATATGGGTAGTGAAACTAGATTTGATTATACGGCTATTGGGGATGCGGTAAATCTTGCTGCTAGACTTGAAAGCTCCACTAAGGAAGTTGGAGAAGATATTGTTATAGGTTATGATACTATTAAATCTAAAGGATTTAGTGAGCAAATTACTTTAAAAGAATTGGATAGTATTAAGGTAAAGGGAAAAGAAAAATCTATAAATATATTCACAATAATATGACAACATCAAAAGAAGCAATAGCTAAAATAGAAACACATGAAAAAGAATGTTCTATTAGATATTCAAATATAGAAAAAAGATTAGAAGATGGTGCAAAAAGATTTGATAAACTAGAAAATATGATATGGGCAGTATATCCATTTATTTTAGTTTCTTTAGTGCTATCTAGATTAGTATGAGCAAAGTTCTTATAGGAATTGTTTTTGTTTTGTCAGGTATTACATATTATTTATACACTCAAAATCAAACACTTGCATCTAATAATATGGCATTAGAAGGAGCTGTAGCTACACAAGAAGAAGCTATCCAAAGTTTACAAGATGATTTTACTTTGCAAACAACAGAACTTAATAATTTAGCAAAAAAAAATCAAGCAGCTGAAAAAGAACTTAACAGATATGTTAAATTTATACAAAACTATGAATTAACAGCTAAAATATTAAAAGATCCTGTAGAAATGGAAAGGAAAATAAATAATGGAACAAAACACATTATGGAAGACATCGAAAAAATCAGCGTTACTGTTGATGATCTTGATGATGGCTTGCAGTTGCAGCCTTCTACCGACTAAACAAATAGAAGTTACAGCAAAACCACTTGAAAGAACCATAGTGCAACCAGTTATGCCACGTGAAATAGATTTACGTGAACCTATGTGGATAGTTGTAACACCTGATAACTGGGAAGATCAATTAGCTAAAATAGAAGAACAAGAAGGTGAGCTTGTATTTTTAGCTATGACAATACCTGATTACGAGGTAATGGCTTATAATATGCAAGAATTAAAAAGGTATATAAATGAACTTAAAGAAGTTGTTGTGTATTATAGAACAGTTACTACAAATAAAAAGGGAGAATAATATGAACATATCACAAGAAGGCATTAATTTAATAAAAAAGTTTGAAGGTTGTAAACTTGAAGCTTACAAATGTGCGGCAGATGTATGGACTATAGGTTATGGTTCTACTAAAGGGGTTAAAGAAGGCGATACTATTACACAAGAAGAAGCCGAAGATTTATTAATGAAAGATTTAGAAGTATTTGAAGAGGCAGTAAACAAAGCAGTCAGAAGAGCTATGGTTCAATGTCAGTTTGATGCTTTAGTATCTTGGACTTTTAATCTTGGTGCAGGCAACTTAAATTCATCAACTATGTTAAAAAAATTAAATAACCAAGAATATGATGAAGTTGCACCACAAATGAAACGCTGGAATAAAGCAAATGGCAAGGTTCTTGAAGGATTAGTAAGACGCAGAGAAGCAGAAGCTTTATTATATGAAGGTAAGGAGTGGCACGAGGTCTAATATGCCGTTGCAGAAGATTACATTTAAACCAGGCATAAATAGAGAAGGTACAGCCTATGATAACGAAGGTGGTTGGTTTGATTGTAACCTTGTAAGGTTTAGAAAAGGTAGACCAGAAAAGTTTGGCGGTTGGGGGAAAGAAACATCTAATACTTATTTAGGAACCGCTAGAGCTTTACATGCTTGGATTTCTCTTGAAAGCACAAAGTTTTTAGGTATTGGAACTCATTTAAAATATTATATAGAAACTGGTACTGCTTTTAATGATGTTACGCCAATAAGATCTACAACCTCTGCTGGTGATGTTACCTTTGCGGCATCAAATGGAAGCTCCACAATTACAGTTACTGATACTGCACATGGAGCAGTACAGTTTGACTTTGTTACGTTTAGTGGCTCTGCATCACTAGGAGGCAACGTAACTGCTGCCGTTTTAAATCAAGAATATCAAATAGATACTATTGTTAATGCTAACAGTTATAAAGTTACCGCAAAAGATACATCTGGAGCAACAGTTACAGCTAATGCTTCTGATTCAGGAAACGGCGGTTCCTCTGTTGTTGGAACTTATCAAGTAAATGTTGGTTTAGATGTATATGTTCCTGGTACTGGTTGGGGTGCATTAGGTTGGGGTGAAGGAACCTTTGGAAGCACATCTTCGTTAAGTGAAACTAACCAGTTGAGATTATGGACACACGATAACTTTGGCGAAGATTTAATAATAAATCAAAGAAACTCTGGTATATATAAATGGACTGAAGAAGACGGAGTAAGCACAAGAGCTGTAGCATTATCTGGCATTACAGGTGCAAATTTAGTTCCCACTAAGGGTTTGCAAGTTATTACATCAGAAATTGACAGACATTTAATAGTTCTAGGTGCTGATCCTATATCTGGAACTTCAAGAACTGGTGCTGTTGATCCTATGTTAATAGCTTTTAGCGATCAAGAAAATGCATTAGAGTTTGAGCCTTTGTCAACTAATACAGCAGGTTCTCTTAGGTTATCTTCTGGATCGTCTATTATTGGTGCTGTAAAATCAAGACAAGAAATACTTATATGGACAGATACGGCTTTATACAGCATGCAATTTATAGGGCCACCTTTTACATTTGGAGTTAATTTAATTAATGAAGGCACAGGATTAATAGGGCCAAAAGCTGCAGTTACAACTCCAAGTGGAGTTTATTGGATGAGTTATAACAACTTTTATTCATACAATGGTAGTGTTCAAACCTTACCTTGTTCAGTTCATAATTATGTATTTTCAGACATCAACCTAATTCAATCATTCAAAATAAATGCTTTTACTATTAAAGACAAAAGTGAAGTAGGTTGGTTTTATTGTTCAAGTAGTGCAACAGAAGTAGATAGGTATGTTATTTATAATTATGTTGAGGGTATTTGGTTCTATGGTCAATTATCACGTACTGCTTGGATTGACTCTGGTATTGAAAAATATCCAAGAGCCGTAAGTGGTGGATATTTATACCAACAAGAATTAGGATTTAATGACGACGGTTCTCCTATGACTAATGTGTTTATAGAGAGTTCCGATCTTGATATAGTAGATGGTGAGCAATTTGCTTTTCTTAAAAGAATTATACCTGATTACAAATTTTTACAAGATGACAACAACGGTAATGTAAATTTAGTTCTTAAAACAAGAAACTTTCCAGGTGATAGTCTTACTACTAATTCAACAACTGCAATAAGTTCTACAACACAACAAGCTTTTGTCCGTAGCAGATCAAGGCAAATAGCACTTAGGTTTGAGTCTGATGATGACGCTACTAATGATGGCAATTTATCAATAGGATGGAGGCTAGGAGCTACTCGTATAGATATAAAACCAGACGGTAGAAGATGAGTAAGTTGTTGCAAACACAACTACCTTTTGCACAAAAAGAAGTTACTCCAGACATATTTAACCGTTTAATTAGGTTGTTAGAAATAAATTTAAGCTCTGTAGACCTAGACAACACGCGTCAAGTAAGCGAAAATGAGCTGAATACTATAAACTTTAATGCTGGTAGTATTA
>CAACVD010000981.1_pt1 | contig 13815 bp, 23 predicted proteins | sample 2381771 | NCBI WGS metagenome assembly CAACVD01 (sample SAMEA5211965, study PRJEB30684) | marine metagenome | biome: Marine; feature: Epipelagic; material: Water | collected 2015-10-15 | depth 15 m | reverse complement strand
CGCAAACTTTGATCTATTTCTTTTATTTCTACACCGGGAGATTGTATTGTTCTAGCCATATATTATTATTTATTGTCTTCGCAATAAAAATTATACCAATTCTACCAGTAATTGTGAAAAAGCAAACTCAAATGTAGTTTCTATTTCCCCTGTTTGTCGATAATTATAATCAATACTACCAAGTGATACGGGGAACGCTTTAGTATAAGTAAATTTTACCTTATTTTTATCAAATTCATCTTTAGCATATAGGGTTATATCTGTTTGATATAATTCTGGAGGTGTTAAAGATTTATTCTTATTTCTCTGGCTAGCTGGTATGTTAGGAGTAGTTATTACATCTTTACCGTTAAATTGAGATAAATTATCATCATTTAATAAGTCTAACCACTTATATAATAGCCAATAATTATTAAATTCATTATCAATAGTAAAATTAACCGTAACATTTTCATAAGCTGGTCTATTATTAGATGAAACTTTATAAAACTGACCAGCATAACCTTGAGATATCTCTGGAACTTGTACTTGAGGTACTATAGCTCCGTATACTGAAAATTGTAAACTGTCTTCTATGATACCGGTATTTTTTCTACTACCAAGATAGCTATCAGATATTTTTTTAAGTGAAGTAGGTAGATTTAACACAAGTAGAAATTTATCTAATCTACTTTTATTAAGTTGAGATTGATTTACGACTGCCATGGTTTATATCCTTGTTGCATTAATTGTTCCATTTCACTTTGTGTTTGTTGAGCATTACCTATTATAATAGGCAATGTATTACTAGACCCTTCTTTTTCATTTGTATATAAAGAAGTCGGGTCCATAAAATATTTAATACCATAATCGAATTGTTGAAGCTCTAATGGCCTATTATTAGCATCTTTTTTTGTAACTTCAAAATGCTTATCTACTATATCATCAATTAATATAATTAAGTTCCACATAAGTGAGGTGACTAAATCATCATGATAACCTTTACGTGCATTCCATGTACCGTTAGCAGCTTTTACGTAATTCTTTAATTCTTTTACAAGTCTAACATCATTTATCTGAACTGCTTCAACTTCATTTATCCAATATCTCATATTAGTTACACCTCTATACTTTGTATTAGTGTGAGATACTATACCTAATTGACTTTTACTTCTATTTGCTGTTGAAGACCCCCAAGAAACTATATTTTCATAATTATGAGTGTTTTTAAGTATATCTACTACTTGACTACCACTGTTATTACGTTCTATGCATACTAATGGGTTACCCCAATGTTGTAATATCTCATGAACTTTTATAGTAAAATTATAAGGAGATATTTCATTGTTATAATATACAGCAACTTGATTAATTCTTGTTAGGTCTGTATAATCAAATATTTGTATTACAGAAGCATCTTTACCTAACCCTTCTGATGTATCAACACTTGCTATATATATACGGTCTTCTTTAGGTTGGTCCCATAGTAAATAATTTCCATTATCAAATACAAACTTCGGTTCACATACTTGAGTAGATAACCTTTCAAATAACTCATCATCTAATGAAGCTTCACCACTGCTTATAAATTCGCAATTAAATTCTTGCTGGAATGCTTCTTGACTTCCTATACTACTTATAGTTTCTTGTTTCCATCTTTCATTCCTTCCAGGTACTTCATTCCATAATATTTTATCGCAAGCCCATCCGTTTTCGCCGTTTTCAGCTCCGCTATATAAACTATAAAATAAATTATCTGTACCGTTAGCTGTTGAAGCTATAAAAATTTTAGATTTTTTAGATGATGAAATGATTGGATATACTGATTTCCAGAAATCTTCTACTAAATGAGGTTCAATAAAAGCAAGCTCATCTAATATTAAACAATTAACTGATTGACCACGAGCTGCAGTACCTGTAGTGGTTGATATACCTATTTTGGTTCCATTTGCTAATACAACTGATGTTTTACCATATTCTTTTACCCCTGGTTTTAACCAATTAGGTAATTCTTCATAAGCTAGTCTAATTCTACTCATTATTTCTATAGCAGTGCCTTCTTTATTAGCTACAATTAATATCCTTTGATCTGAATTAAAACATGCTACCCATAAAGCATATATCGTCATCATAGTAGTTTTACCGATCTGTCTACTTGCTAGTAATATAAAGAAGCGATTATCACGCATTTTACGTAAAGCTCTCTTCTGACAAGCATGTAAGCTAATATTCTGTTTACCTTCATCTAATGAGATGATATGAAAATAATTTTCAGCAAAATGTAGAATATTTTTATCACACTTTTTTAACTCTTGCACCATCTCTGGTGTATATTTAAATTCAGCCCCAACTGTAGGTAGATTAGGGTTATTCATATAGTTTTGTTTATCTTTGGCCATGTCCTTATAAATATTTACATGACTCGTGTAAATACTCTAACCGAAATATGGAATACATATAATGACAACATTATAAGTGAAAAAACTTCAGCTCGTGATAAAGCTGCTAAATCTGGGAACATGAAAGGTGGTTTACCGGGTAATACAATTGGCAAAGGTCCAGTTGAATTGAATAGTAAACAAGCTCAAGATATACAGAATAAAGAAACAACTGAAACGGATCAAATTGAAGGTGTTCATGATCCTGTTGATCCTAAAAAAAGTAAAAAAGAGAATGTTTATCAACCTGAAATTTACTCTTCTGAAAATTATGATAAAAAAATTGGAAAAAAGGTTAAAGAGTCTATAAATAATTATATGAAATCAACTTTTGACAAACTTTTTGAAAATGTAATGTCTGATGAAGAACAACAAGAATTAGAAGCTCTAGGAGTAGATACCGAAGAGGGTGGAGATGATGAGGGCTCTGATGAAATTACGGTAACATTAAACAAAGATATGGCGAAACAGCTTTGCGATATTTTACAAGCAGCTATTGGTGATGAAGATCCTGAAGCAGAAGACATGGAGCATGAAGACATGGAACATGAAGATGGTGAACATTATGAAATGGAAGAAGATGAAGAAGACGGTGAAGATGAAGATGAAGATGAGACTCATAAAGAAGCAGTTGATGCTACTGATGAAGGTCATCCATTAGTAAATCAAAAACGTGGTAATTCTACTGCAGTAACAGGTGGTTCAAATCAAGTCAAAAGTGTAGTATCATCTAAAGCTAAAAAAGGTAAAGGCGGTAAAAATTCAAAGCCAAAAATTACTAGTTATTCAGTGAACGACGAAGGTCATCCATTAGTTAACCAAAAAGATTCAGGTCTTTCAAAAGTATCACCAGGATCTAATAAGGTAGCTTATAGTGCAGGTGAAGATGTTTATCAAGCTAACTAATTTAAAAAATAAATGAAAATTAAAGCTGGTTTCGACCAGCTTTTTTTTTGCTTAAATAATATTGATGGATACATTTTCTAAATTTTTTACCAACCATAGACATCGTAGAGGTTATACCGATCACGATAAAAACTATAGAAGAAAACATCTTAATTTAGTACCTGATTATGTTAAATCAGACCCTACTAAAAATAATAAGATAGAATCACTTCGTAATGGTAAAGGTAAAAAGATATGTGATGGAAGAGACTTAACATATATAAGAGATGAATATAAAGTTATACCTTATAAAGGTGAAACTAAAAAATTAGGTAGTACTGGTATAAGTCTATACTTTGATGATAATATAGGTAAATTTGTAATCGAAAAATGAGTAATATAAACTATAACAATGAATACCCTGGGTTAGTTCAGAGTGATGATACTGCTTATAGATTTTCAGATAAGTCAATACAACATAGTGAAAGGTTACTTTTTAGTAATTGGTGGAGAGAACAAATTAATCAATTTGGTACTAAAACTAAATACTTTGTAAATACATATAATGTACTAAGTGCTGATAATTTTTACGGAGAACAACCTACTAAGACTTTTACAGAGCCTAGAGATTTAGTAATAGCAGCTACTTTAAATGAAAATGCAGTTAATTTAAGTAAATTTGGGTTTGAAAGTGATGATGATATTACCGCATATGTTCATATATCCAGTTTCCATGATTCTTTCTATACTTTAAGTAGTGTTTACGGTACCCAATATGATGTAATCGAACCTAAAGCTGGTGATATATTTCAATTATCAGAGTATGGAGATGATAGACCAAGTAATAGACAGGCTAAGTATTTTGAAATAACTGAAAAATTAGATCAAGATATATCTCAAATTAATACTCTTGGTGGTCATTATGTATTTTTACTAAAAGCTAAACGATTAGACTTTAGTTTTGAACCTAATATACCTTTTAACGATGCAGGTCAAGGTATTAATGGTAATCAGCAAGTTTATGAAGATAAAGAGGCTGGTAGATTAAGTGGTAGTGTTAATCCTCAAACTGAACCTAAGAAAGATGGTTATAGTGAATATATTATAGATGAAGTTAGTAAAAATGAAGTTTTTGATATGGATGCTAACGACAATGATGTATATGGTGATTATTACTAAATCATAGTAGACAATACTTTATCAGCTTCTTCAGTAGTATTAAACTTAATAGATTTATCGTTACCATCATAATCAAAAGTATACTCAACTTTTCCTTCTTTAACTCTTATATTTTTAAGTGTAAATGATACACCTCTTTTAAAGTATTTCGTATGCTTAAATGTTCTATTATTAAATCTTGTCCCAGGGATAAACTTCATCAGTATCAATTCCTCTTTTATATAGTGACATATCATATTTCATATCTAGATATCTCTCATCAATATACTTTTGTAACGCTGTAGGTTTAATCCACACATTACTCTTTTCCGTATCATAACCTAATTTTTCTGCTCTTGCACATGCTACGTTTACTCCTTCATATAGACATGCAAATCTTGCTAAAAAATCTAAACCATATTCTTCTTCAATATTAATACTTTCGTTGCTCATATATATATTGTATGAAAGTTCCTAAAAGAAAATAAAGCATTCTACTTTCATTAATACCATATTGGTTAAAAGTTTCTCGAATAAAATTTAAATTAGTTATCAATATTTTTTTATTATTTTTAAATAAAATATTATCATCAGTATTCTTTGCTTTACTTTGAATCTTATCAGCTTCTTCTATGAGTAACTTAAAAAATTGCTCTACTAATTTAATATCTTTATTCTTTTGATATACTAAACCATTATTAAACTCTTGATAATTTTCAAAATTACCATCTTTAAAAAAATCAATTAATTCATTAATAGATATTTTATCTTCTTTTTTATCACTAGAAAAAGAAGTAGGTTTAACATCTTTGAAGTGTTTATCGTAATTGCTATCCATTAGAAGCGCTATAAACTGGTGTAGTTACTAAAGTGGTATCTATAAAAATATTAATTCTCATATCTTTACCACAATCTTCACATCTATAAATTTGTTCTTTAGTTGGGTCTAAGCTAACTTCTTGTGTACTTTTATGACCACATTGACATGTAATAACTCTCTCATTTTTACTTCTTTCTCTTTCAAATTCAGTAGCTAATTGCAAAGCTTTTTTACTTAAGTAGTTTCCGTAAACTGAATTGAATAGATAGAAAAATAGGAATTGAAAGATAAATGCAATACAAAATACGTATATATCCTTAAAAACGATCCCGAATAATGTACTAACTAATAATGTTAAAGATAGGGATATAAAAGCTTTCTTCATTATTTTATTTTAGATACTTTCCTTGAAATATCAACTATTTCTTTTTTTAAGTTGATTAATTCTTTGCCAATGGCGTCTAAAGGTTTTTTATTCTTAATAACTTCATTAGTTTTAGCTATTTTAAGTATCTGTTCTAAATTCTGTATAGCAACATAAGCTTCAGATGCAGTATCTTCAAACTGACCTAACGGGTATGGTATATTTTCTGGGGCAACATCAGTTCTTGCTTGTCTTCTCATCATATCATTAACTGACGTCTGTTGAGCAGGTACTTCAGACTTAAGTCCTAGTTGTTGCCTTTGAGAATCTGGTATCATATTATCAGATCCGATGTCTTCGTTTAGTTGAGATAAAAAATCATTGAAGTTTACTTTAGAATGCATACTAATATTTATAAATATTAATATGAGTTTATATGTAAAAAAGTTTTCTAAGTTCTTAAATGAACAGGACGAAGAATTAGACAGTGAAATTACTGACACTGAAGCAATGGATACAACGTTAGATGATGGTACAGATGCAGGTGATTTTGATGTTGAAGTACCAGATGCTCCAGTAGCTAATGGTCAAAAAGAAATGTATGATGAATTAAATTCATGGATACAAGAAATGGATAGATTTTCTGATTATTTAAATGGTACAGAAGGTAGTGTACAAACTAAACTCAATACTGCTGAAGATGATACTTTATTTGATAGCATTTCAAATGCTGAAACGAAAAAAATTGCAAGGGTTGCAATGGAAATATCATCTTTAAGTGAAATTTTAAAAGGCTACCTAGCTGGAGCAAATGATCCAAAATATAAATACGTATAATAATGAATAACGAAGAAAAAATAATTTTTGAAAGATACTTAGCAGGTAAAACTATTTCTGAAGATGTAAATGATCAATATGCCCCAGAAGAGGCACCTGAAGACGATCAATTAGGTCAAATGGAACCTTTAGATTGCGAAGATAATGAAGATATTGCTTTTAGTAATATAGAGCAATCATTAGAAGCTATCGTAGGTGAATTAAAAACTTTAAATCAGTTCGTTGATTTTATGACAACTGGTAGTAGAGCTCCTGGTTTTGTTGGAAAAGAACAACCTATAAAGAAAAATTAACTATTCTTAATTTCAGTTAACAATAATTTAGCTTTAAGACCTGAGTATGTATTTTTTAATATAAATTCAGGTTTTATTTTGTCTTTATTACCAGCAATACATATTTCATTAAAATCTTTAAAAGTTTTTAATTCCTTAGGCCATACAAATACCTTTTCATTACTACCTGCTAAAATTATACTTTTATTCAATGCAGCTTTATCTAACCATTGATTATCTAAAACGTAAATCTTTTCATAAAAATTAAGTTTATTCATTTGATCCTTTTGTAATGTTGTAAACATTTTACTACTATTTTCAGTAATACCGCATGTAGCTAACCCATTTTTACAGAAATAACTATCAATAGGCCCTTCAAATATAAAAATTTGTTCTAATGAAGAGTCTATATTTTGAACACCATATAAACTTCTTTCAGCATTTACTTTACTTAAATACTTCGGTTTAGCGAATAAATCTTTTCTTAGTAATCCTCTACTCTGATAAAATATTATTTCACCGATTTCATTATAAAATGGTAATATTAATCTATTTTTATGTACAGGATCAGTTAACGAAATATAAAACGTTTTAGGTTTATTGATACCTTTATCTAATTTCCTTTCATTAATTATTTTTAATGCCTCTTTTACTGCAGGATTATCTTTATAATATTCAATTTGACTTGTATCAGATAAATTAATACAATCTTCAGGTAAACTTTTATTAATTTCTTTTTTTACAGTCTCTTCTTTTTTATCTATTACTATTTCAGTATCAAAATCTTTTATTTCATTTATAATAAAATGAAGAGGTTTGTTTGTAACTTCAGTTATAAAAACGAGAGCTTTTTTGCTATACCCGCAATTATGACAATAAGCTAATTCTTTATTAGGTATATAATAAAATCTTTTCTTTTTACCCCATGACCCTCCTTCTTTACAGATAGGGCAGCAACCATTATAGGTTTTAGTATATTTATTATATGAGATTTTATAAACATTCTCATATAGTACATCTATAACATACTGCTCAGGTACGGATATCATACCTTATTATAAGATATGATCTTAGGATATCAAGATTATTGTCTATGTTGAGTAGTATTACTTTGACTCAGTGCACTGTTGTAATCTTGAATTAATTCACCGGTCTTAGCATCTTTAACACTAACTAAACCTTTTTTGATAATATGACCTGTAACTGGGTCAGAAAAAACTGCTTGCTCGTAAGTTTTACCATCTGCATCATATGTATTAAATGTAGGTATAGATGTTTCTCCTGTATAAGGTGATCTAATTTGCTGAGGATTTATAAAATTATGCATATAATTATTTATGACAAAAGGTCTATTAATCTATTATCTTGAAAAAATGCGCTATACCATACTGTATCTTTTTTAAGTATATTATTAAATTTTAATTCTTTACATCTATCTAAAAACGTATCCCAATTAGTATTGAAACTTGCTTTATAAATTTGTTTATTGACGTAATCTACTTCTTCAGGGTCATTAGTAAGTTTAACTAATTGTAAATTTTTATTATATATTTTTATTTCATCTTCAGTTAATTCTATATCACCCTTTAAATATTTTTCGGTTTTAACTTTACCCATACCTTTTATACCTGGTATGTTATCACTTTTATCACCTTGTAATGCTTTAACTTTAATAAAGTCTTCCTTTCTATACTTTAATTTTTCTTCAAAATTATCATTAGTAATTTCATATTTTCGTATTGGGTCATATACAGAAACTTTTTCATTTATCAATTGACATAAATCCCTATCAACAGTAACTATAATATGTTTATATGGTTTTTTGGTAATATAAAACTTAGATACACTTTCAGAACGAGCAGCCTTATCAATAATACCTATTACATCATCAGCTTCATATTCTCTAGGATATATAGATGGTATTCCTATATTTTGTAATAAATCTTTAATTATTTCATTAGCACTATGAACTTCTACGTTATAATCTTTATTACGATTACCTTTATATTCCTCTAAAAGCTCTTTACGTTTATTAGGTCTATAATCAGGTTTTTCATCCCAGACCATATAAGTTTTATCAGGTTTATATAATTCAACATAACTTTTTACAGAGTTTAAAAACATATAAACGTGATAATTTTCTTTAACGTTTTTTATATTATTAGCTACCCAATAAACTCTATGTACAAGATTATTTCCGTCTATCGTTAGTATTTTCATTTTTCTTATATTGTGCTTCAATTACTTGAAAAACGTACTTTGGTACCTTCTCAACTAATTTTATTATACCTTTATCTAATCCATCATCAAAATCTTTTTGCGATATTGATGTTGTTATCATTTCAGGCATTCTAAGAAAATTATATAACAGTTCCTTTTTATTTCTATTAATAAAACAAAACATCTGACCTGCATAAGGCCCATGATGACATGCAAACATTTCACCTTGTCGGATTTTCATAATACTCAACAACTTTAGCTATTTCATCTTCAAAATTAGGATAATTTAATTCAAATAATAATTCATCATCTAATTTTGAACTATCAATACTGTATCTAAAATCATGACCTAATCTATCTTCAACAAATTTAACACTTTCATCAATATCTTTATTCATTTTACGACAAATGCAATCTACCAATTCAATATTAGATACTTCAAAACCAGACCCTATATTATATACACCTTTTTTACCTTTTGTTGCAACTGCCCAGATACCTAAACAATGATCATGTACGTGAATCCATTCCCGAATATTTAATCCTTCACCGTATACTGGAATCTTTTTACCATTCTTTAAACTATTAATGATGGTTGGTATAAATTTTTCAGAATGTTGATTAGGACCGTAATTATTACAGCACCTTGTTATACATATATTACTTTCAAACGTTTCGATATAGCTTAAACACATGAGATCGCTTGATGCTTTACTTGCAGCATAGGGAGAACGAGGTGCAATAGGACTATCCTCAGTAAATGACGGATCGTTGTAACCTAAGTGACCGTAAACCTCATCAGTACTTATATGTATGAATTTACCATATTCCTGCTTACGAAATAGTTCTAATAAATTTTGTGTACCTAAAACATTAGAGTATACAAACTCAGTGGGTCCAGATATACTATTATCTACATGAGATTCAGCTGCTAAATGAAAAATATAATCAAATTTACCATGCGTTTTAAATACTTCTTCTAATGCGTTAGTATGTCTCGCAATATCTATCTCATATTCTTCATCACAAAGACCTTTAATATATTCCGGATTAGAAGCATAGCCGTTCTTATCTACACATACTATATTATGATCAAAATTATCTTTAAGAAATCGTATAAAATTTCCACCGATAAATCCATAACCTCCAGTTACTAATATATTTTTTTTACTCATCTTTTAAAATATCAGGATTTTGTTTTATTGTCTGTCTTGTAATTAAATCCTTAATCTTTGTTGTAGACCATTCATGTGATCTTGTTGTATATATGACTTTAGGTGGATGTATCTTATGTGTTATATAGATATCATGACCTGTAAATTTTTTACCTATATAATCTTCTCCTAATATACGTATATCAGGTTTAAAGAAAGCAATTAATTCTATAAGTTCTTCTTCGGTTTGGTACATATAAACATCATCTATGTATTGGATAGCCATTAATGTTTTATATCGTTCATAATACGGTATAACAGGTTTATATTTTGTAAATCTAGTTTGAGAAGGATCTCTTTGTAAAAACACTATAAATTTATCACAATGTCTTTTTGCTTCTTCAAACGTGTATATATAACCTGGATGCAGTAGGTCAAAATTACCTGCGGTGAACCCTAATATTTCTTGTTTATTATTTATCATTCCATTTTTCTCTATTTGAAATTAAAGATGCATTTAATCTAAGATAAGTTTCTTCATCTCCCCATTCAAAGTTAAAATCATCAAACGCTTTATCGTTATTGAGTATACAATTACTTCTATGAGCTTTTATATCTAATTCATCATAAGGTATAAAATTCCAATTTTCGTTAACTAATTCATACTCTTTTAATATTTTTACTACTTCTTTAGTCGAAAGAGGGTTACTATGAACAGCATTATATATACCGGCTTTAAAGTTTTCAACTACAGTAAATACAAACTCACTTAATTTGTAAACATCTGTTTTACTGTTTACAAAATCTATAAGAAAATCGTATTTTAATAATTTAGTTAATAAATTTTTAGGAGATAATTTATCTTCTATAGGCATCCTTATGCGAATAATATTACTAAAATTTTTATCTAACATCATCTCTCCTGCATGTTTAGTTTTACTGTAAAAACTTGCTTTATCATTAAACATACCAAAATTAGGTTCATCTTCTTCATTATAATCCTTATCATAACCTGTGTATATACAACCAGAACTGATATGTACGAAATTAACATCGCATAACTTACATATATTTTCAACCGTTTTAGGTAATTTAACGTTTAAATCAAAACATTCTTGTCTTCTTGTTTCACATTCATCTACATTAGGTCGACCAGTAAAACCTACTGTGTTAATTACTGCTTCATATGGTTCAGTTGATATAATACTATATAACTCATCTTCATCAGCATAATCTAATTCTTTTCTGGAAAAATTATCGACTTTATAACCTTTACCGTTAAAAACATCTACTAGAAAATTAGATATATATCCTTTACCTAAAATTAAAACTTTCACTAATATATTTTAATATAAAAATTACTGATGTCCAGTCATAAAATATGTTTGAAGGTAGTACATTAACGCATCTTTATCAGAATCTGATTTACCGTAAAAAATTGGTTTAATAGCGTTACCTTCAAAATCATATCCCATAATAATGAAAGATTTTAAAAATTCAGAGCAAGTTGCAACCATTGCTTCTATTTCATCATCACAATTTCTTTCTTTTATCTTTTCTCTAACAACTCTTCTTAAAGCTTCTTTAAGAACTTCTTCAGTTTTAATATCGATAACATCTTTAACTATAACCTTTTTTTTCTTAGCAGGTTTTTTATTTTCTTTATCTAAACTGTCATCATTAGACTCCATGTAATTATTTAATTACTCCAAATGGATTAGCTGATGCGTCATTGTTTATACCTTTTTCAAGTAAAAGATTTATAATTACTTCTATACTATCTGTTTTTAAATAAAAACCTTTATTAAAGTTATTACCACCGTCATCGAATTCAAATAATACATCTCCTTTTTGCTCTTTATTAGTATAGCAAGTTATATATACGCTATGATTACCTGGGTCTACTAAAACTGACCATCTTCTCGGATCACTTTTAGCATATGCATTGAACATTTTAAAAACTACAAAACCATTATCTTTTAATCTCTTAATAAAATAACCTGCAGTTTTAATTTTATTTTTAACTTTATGTTCAGACCAATCTTTCTTCATATTAATTAATTAATGCTGATATAATATAAATCAATGATGTGTCACCTTTATTAAAAGTACATGTAATTACACCCATTTCATTATTAACATTAAACTTAATATTCTTACCCCCTGAAAAACTAATCAATCTAAATGAGTCAAAATTAATAGGTAAAGCTTTTGGTAAACTGCCATTATATTCTTCACTTAATACACATACAAAGTTATCTGAATTATGTCTATTTCTATCACCTAACTCACCGTATATCTTTTCACTCTCTTCATATAAATAAATTTTAGAAGTCTCAGTAGCAAATGAACTGCCTTTAAAAATGGTACTTAAATTATTCTCTTTAACTTCAAAGGATGTATCAAAAGTTAGTTTATTAACTTTATCAATATTAAGAGACGGTTGCTTGATAATACCATCATCTAGTAAATGATATCTAAATTTATAACCATCTTTATTATATGAAATATTATTACTACTAACATTCAATTCAATATCAGCGGTAGGTATAATCTCTAATACTCGTATAAATTTTTTTATATCAGGTATATTAATTTTAGTTTCTATATCACACTCAATTTCTACTTCACCTTTACATACAATCGTACTATCAGCAGAAGCTAATATTGATATCAATTTATTATTTTTTACTTCTAATATACAAGTTTCATTAAGATTAGAAATAGGTCCTAAGAAATTAGATATAAAATCTTTTTTATTTTTTATTTTTAAATAAGCCATATATATGCTTTATTATATTAGTTTTCCTCTTTAGGTTCAACTGATTTTTTTTTTGAATGCTTTTTAACTGGTGTCTTTAACTGATTAAACAAATTATCAACTTTACGATGTAATTTATCGACTTGTGTAGTTAATTTATCAATCTTATCAAATAGTAACTCCTTTTCAGTTACTTCAAAATTAAATGTTAATTGATCATTATTGAATGGTTCATCATCTTGAATTTCAGGTGGTACTATCGTATGATGATCTACATGTTGGACTATCTCTTGCTGTTGTACTTCAATTGGAGGAGGAGCTGGTAGAGGGGGAGGAGCTGGTCTTGGAGTTTGTTGCTTAGATTTAACGAAATCTTCAACTACCTTTTTCGTTTCATCACTCCTAGGAGCCAGGGTGCTAGAACGGCCAACAATGTGACCGTCTAGCTGTTTGAGTTCCCCATAAGTACCGCCTAAAAACGCTAGTACCGCTTCATCTTCCTCATGCTGTTTTCTGATATCGTCTTGTGACATTATACATCTAACCCATCAAGTAATTCCTTCAATACTTCATCTTCACTTTCTGATTTCTTTTCTTCTTGAACAGGAGGAGCGGTATTAGTAATAACTGGCTGATTAACTACTTCTTTAACTGTAGTTTCTTCTGCTTTCGCATTATCACCAACATAAAAATGCTCATCTAACATAACTTTTAATTCGTCATAACTTTTTGCTGTAAATACTGAAGTTAAGTCAATTACATTATCATATACCTTCTTATGAGCATCTTCATCATCGTCTAATCCATCAATTGAACTAGGCATTGCAAATTTAGATGAAACATAAGTAGGAAAATCACCTTGTTTTTCAACTTTAACTCTAAAATTAACTCCATTAGGACCTAAATCAAAGATACGAGGACCGAAAT
>CAACVD010000493.1_pt1 | contig 13817 bp, 16 predicted proteins | sample 2381771 | NCBI WGS metagenome assembly CAACVD01 (sample SAMEA5211965, study PRJEB30684) | marine metagenome | biome: Marine; feature: Epipelagic; material: Water | collected 2015-10-15 | depth 15 m | reverse complement strand
CATCAGCTCAACAAATGTATCTATGTTTGAGCCACGTACCTGGCTTTCATAGGCTATGCCCATAGCCTCGAATAATCCTATCTCCTCGCCACCATAGCTAACAGGCGTATCTCCAAATCCGGTGTTTCTATATTCGTCAAAGAATATTGTCATTGCTGCTGACCTACCAGTTTGAGGTCAATCAGAAACGGCTCGTTACCAGAAAACACAACTTCTCCATTTGCTTTTACTAATTTATAAAGCCCATCATGCACCGATAATAATCTGAATTTTCTCCTCTGAATATCTGCGATAGTGATTGGCAAATCATTTACAGCTCCCGTTGGAACCTGGGTCATTGGAGATATAGCAAGCAAATCATCTATACTCTCCAAGTTATCTATAACCTCATCAACACCGCCATCCTGTCTGATATTTTTAGGCAGGATTATCGCCTGACCCTTGTATTGTATATATCCACCATACGCCTCACCGTTAATAATTACTTGCCCGGCTGCATCTTGTAGGGCCTGTTCAAATGCTTTTGGATCAAATCTACCGCCCTCTGAGCCGCCTCTACCGTAGTAGATTAAATTAGCTACTTCCGTCAGCCTGGACACTGTGCCAATCATAGCAGGGGAGCCAACCCCTATGCCAGCAAGCTCATTTGTTACAGTGGCCTTTTTATCAGAAGACTCGCCCACTGCTGCGGGTGTAAATCCATCTTTTGCTATTCTACCTTTGAGTGCTGCGTTAATTACCTCTTGGTCGGAGCCATTAACAATTAGGCCGCCTATGTGTGCCATGTCCGGGGCATCTTTTGATATTTGGCCCATGACTTTAAGAGAGCTGGAGCCGAAGGCATCTACAACGGTGCCAAGCAAAAAGGCTTGCTCTTCGATAGGGGCTTCTATCAGGGCTGCACTTAACGCACTTGCTTCAGCTTTTGTAAGTATGGTTATAGTTTCACCGTAATGGGCAGAGACACGGTTTGCGTCAGATAATCTTTTGTTTACTGCCTTTGTTACGTCTTGCTGATTTCCACCGAATATAGTCTCAACTAAGTCGGTAGATAGCTGAACAACCCCGGCACCATCAGCCCAAAGAAGAGGGTCATTTGCAAGAGCTGTCCTTTGTGCTGTTTCTCTTTTCTTTATTGCGTCAAGTTTCTCGCTATCTGCAACAGACAATCCCCCTACCTGTGACTGAAGAGCTGCTCTTTTATCCTCAAGCTCTGCTGAAGTATCATTAGCTATATCATTATAATCATTAGCTTGTGCAACGATCGTGTTGTAATCATCTCTTAATTCATTGACTAAATCTCCTGGGGCTCCGGCAGCAGCTAGAGCATTTATCTGCGTAGATATATTTTCAAGGTCTTCATTCCTAATGCTATCAAACCGCTCTACTACTTTTTCCAAATCATCCAGACTAGAAGAAATATCTGTTGCCTCACTCTCCCAGGCCGAGTTTTGTGCTCTAGCACTGGCAATCATAGGCGTAAGTTTACGCCTCACTTTTTCAAGCCTTAGAAGATCATCAGCAGTTGCGCCTGTTTCTGTTAGACCCTCGAGCCTTTGCTGCTCAGATTGTAACTCTGGTATTGTGTAATCTCTTATGCTTCTGAAATAATCTATGTTGTTTTCTGCGACACTTAGCTTTTCTTTTAGCTCAGCTATTTCAGCTTTATCAGCTCCTTGTTCTTCTAAATCTTTGATTAGCACTCTGAAGTTATTTATCTTTTCATCAGAAACAACAGAACCTTTTTGAACAATGCTTGTAACCTCGGTTTTAATGTCAGCCGCAAGATTAGTGATTTCACCAGATAATGTTGATTTCTGCTGCTTTACACCTCGCTCAAACTCATTAAGCAGCGACTCAGCGGTTGCATCATCCATTGCAGATGCCAAGCCTTCGCCCGAGCTGATTGATTTCTTAAACTGTTCTACAAAATTATTTTTTTCTTCAACGGTTTCAATGCGTTCAAACGCACCTCTCGCCTTAGCTATCTCAACTCTTCTTCTAGTTTTTAAAATCTCACTTGCTATTTCTTCTTCACTGAAATCTTTAGATTTAAGATAAGTCTGTATAGTTTCATATTCTTCAACAAGTCGCTCATTCAGAACTGCATCAGGTAAACTTGTCCTGGCTAAGTCTTCAAGATTTTCATTATATAGGGTTAGCTTTACAGCAGCATCAGCTCTATTAGTTTTACGCTGCTCTTTTAAATAATCCTCAGAGAAATTTAGGAATTGAGCCCCGGAATAGCTGTCTAATTTTAAGCCAAGCTGCTGTGCTGATGCCGGGTCCAGTAAACTCATACTATCACTGAAACCAACAACAGCCATATCTAGCCGCTCTTGCAGCTCTTGTGGCGTTTGATTTTTCTCTACAGCATCAAGATATATCTTGCCCATCTCCTGCTTGGCCTCAACTTCAACCTGAGCTGATAACCCCTCAACTGCTGTTTTATAGGCCGCTGACTCTTGTATATTAAGATTAGTAAGGTCACGACCTTGCAACCCTTGAAGAGTGCCTGACGGGTCTGTAGAGCCCTGCAATGACCCTGCTATAGTCTGACTTCTCTCAGCTCTTTTAAATGCACTATTAGATATGCGATCCATTGCATTAGCTATTGTCTGACTTGTTCTTACAGCCTCTCGATTTGCTGCAAAATCAACAGAAGGTAAGGGAGCCGGGGTTGCTGTACCAATTGGCTGGTTGGTTAATCTGTCAAATAAATCTGCCATTATCTATACCCCATATAAGTAGGTGCATAATTTGTTTGGAAATCTGTAGTTGGCATTGGAGCAGGACTAAACATCCCTAAATCTTGAGCTTGCATACCAGCAGATGTGAAAGATGACAGAGCATTAATCATGCCTTGCGTCCTTGCCATTCTCCCCGCAGCATTATATTGAGCAGATTGAATAGCCCCGGTTGCTATCGCAATTTGACCACCAGTCTTAGCGATTTCCTGATTTTCTTTTGTCGTATAAAAATCTGTTACACCTTTGCCCAGGTTATAAACTGCCAGATTAGCAACAGAACCAGAAAACGGGTCTATAGAACCAGCCGCAGCTCGAGCGTTTATGGTTGCCAGGTTTTGTGCGACTCGCTTTAAAACCTCAACGCCCTGGCGTTTGTGATTGATTGCCTCGCTGCGAAACCGAAGCTGTTGCACTTTAGCTTGCATTTCAGCTTGTTTTGCTTGCATTGCATAAAGTCGCTGCTGGGCTTTACCCTGTTGCAATTGGGCAAAACCAGCAAAAACCTTCGCGCCTACTGATACCGCTTCCATTTATGCACCTACACTTATCTTATAATCTAAAGCTAGAACCGTCATATCGAGCGGAACGCTTTGTGTAATTGTTATCTGACCTTGCTTATCAAAGCCCAGCAGAGGCCCTACAGTTTTTATTCCGGTAAATTTACTTACAGATGAGTCAAGATTATCTTCTCCGAACTGTCTGAATTGTACTTGCTGGCTATTGACAGTTAGAGCCTGAGTTTCAAACAGCTCGGCATTAACTTCGAGAATACGTTTTTTAAATCCACGCATTGACCCAGCTTGTATCTGAGGCTCAACAGGCATGGTTTTTATCTCAACAGTATAATTTAAACCCACCTCAATTGTTGATGCAGAAGACCTGTCAAATGTAACCGTGTTGCCGCTTACCGTTTTATCTGCCTGGATATTTCCATCAAGAATAACTTTTACAGTTTCGGTATTTAGATGGGCCGCAGCAATAGAACTTGCAGCAGAAGCAGAATAAACAGCACTGTCGAGGTGCAGTGTGTTGTCAAAATACTCTACATAATATTGAGCTGCACTGTTTACGGTTCTTTTAATAACTGCATAGATTGTATCTACATCAACTCCAATCGCTACAAACTCACCATCTGTTGTAAACTTTGCCGGTGCTGTTACTTCCTGGGACCGCAGCAAACTAAATACCACCAGTGACCCGTCTTCAGAATTTACTATCATAAGCCGGTCAGACTCGTCTGTAGACGTTGCTCTTCTGATAGCCATGTCCACCGGGGTTTTGAATAGATGACCGGATAGCATAGAGACATTGCTAGTATTGTAGGCCAGCTCAGTATCTGTGAAAGCTAATTCGTTAAGAGACTTGCCTTTTCTTTGAATGAATAATGTGCCGGAATCAACACCCACAATGCCAACATCTGCTTTCGAGCCATTCCTGGTAGCAATCTTAACAATAAAATTACTGGGTGTTATAGGTGTTAGGTTTGCTTGAGGGACGTAAAACTCACCTCCGGTTGTAAATATCTGTAGGTCACGGCCACTGAAAATGTCTGTGCAAGAATTCAGAGTTGAGGTTGATATAGTAGCCTCGAGGCTAGCATCGTCTAGCCCTTCGCCCTTGTCGAAATTAAAAAAGTCATTGACCCTAGAGGCCCAGACAGTTGAGGGCAGGGACTTAGAACCCGCAAACCAGAGACGGCCTTCATGGAAAGTTATGGATTTAGGCCAGCCTTTTGTACTGGACCAGGCGTTTTCGTATCCGGTCTCAAGCTCCCAATCATTTTGAGAGATAACATCTGTTGAGAATAATGGAACCTCAGCCACGCACTTTACAACAGTACCACTAACATAATCTACAATTCTGAGCCGCCCAAAAGTAGAGAGTATGTTTATGTATTGATGTTCATTAGATGATGCAAAGACAGAGGCACCGGCTGTAATTTTTACATTATCAGTTGTACTATCCGGTGTAATATCAGCAGCAGGGTTTGAAGTTGATAAAGTAAATGGGTAATAAGGCCGCTCAGTAAATGAGATAGTTGATTTGGTCCAGGTAGAATTATTAGCACCACGTACTAATTTTATAGGCTCAAGGTCTTCATGTACGAAGATTATTGTATCTGCACTTTGAGCAAATCGCAGTGTTGATAACATCGCAGCCGTAATCTCAGATACAGCAAGAAAGTTATTACCTGTTCCATTAATATTAGTAACTAACGCTTTGTCTCTAAACACATATAACTTGCCAGCGGTAATAGCAAACATATAGCTATCAGATGTATTAAATTCAAACGGTATTAGCCGCACTCCATTGGCAGCACCGCTATCCAAAGACGTTATAAATCGCAAACCCTCTCTTCGCCTGGCACCGCCCTGCGGCTGTATAATTACATTTTTAGCAGTCTCGAGAGCTGAGTAATATTGTTTTAAATCTATTCTAGCTCGCAGTAACGGGTCAATCTCACCCACACTAAAATTTGTTTGTATCTGAACAAGTCGGCTCATCCACGCACCGATATCAGGCTATAATCCTCTATCGCCTCTGTTTGACGGCTCTGACTATCTATTGATGTTGCGACTCTAAAAAAACCACCTCTCATGTTTTCTGAGGGTGTACCCATCGCGATTGTTCTAAAATATTCTGCTTTTGTGATTTGGTCCGTAACAGTCTCAGCAATATTCCAGGCAACCATATATTTTAATAGTTGAATAAAGTAAGTAGGCATTTCGCCTTCATTAGTAGCAAACTGATAATCTACGTATATTTCTTCTTCGCTTGTAAGAAGTTTATCACCGAAAATCTCCCAGCCATATTGAATAGGGCTTGCAGCAGATGTGCCATTTGTAAATACGGCTCGGACATTATTAATTCTGTCACCTGGTAAATTATACTCGTATTTGTATTCATTCACGGGTGTATCAGTTGTTCTGCTTAACTGCGTTTTTTTAAATGAGAAAGTCCAGGGATGCATCCCCAGAGTTGAGTCCCGGATATCATCATATAACCGGTCTGTAATTTGGGCAGCATCAGTACCCTCAGAAAATGAGGAGAGCGGGGCAGCCCCTAGCATTATCAGCGCATCACTGCATATTGATAATTTTGTATCGCCAGATGCCATCTCGCTCTCCCAGGAGAAATTAGTCGCTGTCAGTTACAGCAATCGTTGTTCCGTTTGATACGTCAACTACTGTGCCTGTGTTTGATAAGACAATGACGAGGCTCCCAGTAGGAGTTGCACTATCATGTACGTACATCAAATCACCAACTTTGAGTAAGTCGGCAGCAGCATTAAAATACCCTTCGGTGTTTACAGTCGCTATTGCGTCAGCACTGGTGTAGGACCACATTTGCGGAGCTGACCCAGCTTTGCCCTGACCACCAATAGGCTGTAGACCTGTTGCAGAATATGCCATTTTTCAGTCTCCTCTTAGCTTTCACGACAAGTGATTTTGGTTATACCTTCAGCATCGATTGCGACACTTCCGGCAGAAAACATTGACGCAACCAGAAAGGATGTTTTCTCTGGTATATAATCAACGCGACTTTGTTGGTTCATTCCAATACCAAGGCCCATAGCATCCCGGTGAAAGGCGTAAACAATTCTGTCAGATGAGCCGTCAATCGCTAGGCCACCCTCGTCTCTGTCTCCAATTGAGACGAAATTAAAGCCGAGAAACGAATTCACCTCACCGGTTACTAAGGCCTTCACGGTGTTAAAATCAGAACTGGTTACAGAAGTCTCAGCTAGTAGCGCATCCATATTATTGGCATGAGCAATGATTGTTCGCCCTTCACCTGGTACGTTCTTAGCATCCATCTTCTTTTTAGTTTCACGAAGTTTTGCAACATTCAGATTTGTATTAGAACCACCGACACTGTTTGCAACAGTATTAGTGCCGCTAGATGCCACAAGTGCGTCTAAAACAACTTGGTCCATACGTCTGCCAATTGCGCCAGAAACTACCTGGACAAGCTCTGCCCGGTCTTGGAAGTTTACTTTTGCCTGGTTAAATATGTCAGAATATTCAGCCGCAATGAAATCTTCCATCGTTGCTGTTACCTGACTATAGGTTACTGACATTGGTGTAACATCAGTTTGAGGCACACGAATAGATGCAGTGCCTTTGCCGATCTTTGGAAATTTTACAGTTGATCCCTCAACAGCTCGCTCTCGAACCAGACCACCCAGGGTTCTTTGTCCCTGGTATGCTTGCTTCACCTCGCTGTCGAACAGGGTAACAAATGCATTACTTACAGAAATAGCCATTTGCTTCTCCAATTAAAGTTAATAAAGGTAAATTCGCAGCGGTTATCCGTTTGGGCCGAGGTGCGATAACTGGCCGGTAAGGGTTGTCAGTTACACAAACATATCACCTGGATACATCTTTGCAACTGACAACAGATAGATTTAGCTATTGTATAACACACTACATTTCACCGGAAGCCTCGAACCAGTCTTGCTGCACCTTGTTCGTATAGGCCATGTCTTTGCCATAACGAGGGTCAGCAATCATCGATGCTAAATCTGTTTGTGTCATCTTTGCACCTTCCTGGATATCAATCGCAGGGATTGGAGCCTCATTGTATGACTCTCTAATTTTATTGAGAGCTGTAATAAAATAAGCATTGTTTGAAGCGTTAGCTAATGCATTTACTTCGCTTTCATTTAGCACACCTGAGCTGCCTAGCTTAGTTAGCCACTTGTCTGTCGTTTCGATAATTCTATCAGCGTTGCGACCCAGCTTTGCCTTTTCTTCTTTGATAGATGTTTGGGCTTGCTCTTCAGCCCCGCCAACCGCATCAAGATATAAACTTGCCATTTCGTTAAATGCATCCTGGGAGATGCCATGGTTTTTTGCTACATCCACAAAACCGCTAAGCATTTCATCTTCATCGCCCACACCCGCATCCGATAATATCTTAGTATCATAAGCCCCGTCTTTCGGTGCTTTGTGCAAGCCGGCTGACATTTTAGATCGCAGCTCATTATAGGATTTAAAAACACCCTCTACGTCTGGGCCATCTTTTTCATCCCAGAATTGTTGAGGTATCCACTCAGGTCTTTCACCCCAATCAACATCCTCTTCGTCTTCTTCTTCGGTTGTATGAGGCATAGCCTCGAGCTCTTCATTAGAAGGAGCTTCTGTTTTTGGATTTAATAAAGTCTCGGGCTGGTTATCGGTTTGCGGCTCTTCCGAGTTTTCGCTCACGGCCAATTCGTCTTCATTCATGTCTCTCGTCCTCTTTTAATACGTTTCTCAATATCCCGGACAATCGAGTTTCTGCCTTCTCTGTAATAGCCATGACTTGCATCATCGCCCGGATACCAGGTGCTTTGCTCAATGGTTGTATTACGAAGATACTCGAGCACCGACTGTCCACTTTCCGTGGAGAAACATCGCACGAAAATTTTATCTAACTCATCATTATTCACTTGGAGCCTGGCCTTGCTGCATCTGTGTCATTGTGTTTTGCATTTGCATTATAACTTGCTCTCGAGTTTCAGAATTATTTACGACCCGTTGAGGTACGCCCATCTTCTCAGCAATGTAATCAACCATTTCATCTTGGTTTATAGCCACCTGACCCATAGGCCCGGCTGAAGCTGCTATCTGTGCGAACTGCAATACATTCTGCAAATCTTCCATATTTTGTGCTTGTGCCAGGGGAGAAACTGGCACAATTCGGATAACCTTGCCGTCTGCTTTTAGCGGCATATCGATTAAATTTTTCTCGGACATAACAGCCAGGATACGATTTACAAGAGGCATCATAGCCTCAACAATCATTCGACCATAGGCAGCACCCATATTTGTTGATAGCTCACGTACCCTTGCGCCTATTTCTGTTGCTGACCTGGCTGACTGTGTATCCAGGGGCAGGGTATCATCGAGCAGCATCTTTTTAATGCCCATAACCAAATCATTTATAACAAGCTGACCCACATTGAAATCTGTAGCTGAGCGAAGGGGCTTTAGGCTTTCACCGGCTGGACCACCATTTCGAGCCACCGGGATAATACTTCCTGGCTGTATTTTGATATTCTGAGGATTAAGCACCCCATCATCTGCGGCTGTATAAACCCCAGCAACAGCAATACTAGCATTTTTGAGGACTAACTCTTTAACCTTATTGAGTGTTTTTATATCCGGCAGCGCACTGACAAGAGGCCCACGCCCATACACTTCACCCGCGACTTTCATATACCTGGCTACAATCCAGGGACTTACATCCATCGTGCGATACACCAGGTCTACTGCGCCATTTTCTTTTTTATCTTTTGCATAAACCAGATGATAGCAATATGTCTGCATTGACTCTGACCAAATCGTAGCCTCGATTAAATCAATCTCCTCATCTGGTGTTTCTTGTTTCTTGCGGAGTAAATCCTCAGGCAGTTTTGAATCAGGCCATTGTCTTTCGATTACGTCCAGGCGCACTCGCATCTTACGATAGACGTTATCCACAACACCGTAAGGGCCTTCCTCGAGGCACACCAAATATTGAGGCACTGCTGTAAATCGCACCGGTGCATCTTCATCTCCTGGCTGGACCAACATCACGGCTGTTCCCACACACAGGTCTAGTAGAAACTCAGACATTGCCAGGTCGAAATTTGTTTGCCGAATTACCTCAAACATTTTCTCAGTATAGATATCAAGCGATAATCCGATTTCCTCTTTTCGTTCTTCTGGCACGTCATTGCCAGGCATAAGTTTGCACCAGGTTCGGTAAGGCGGGAATAATGCTGACTGGATGCGATTGGCAAATCGCTGCGTAGAATTTACAGCCGTTGCATCAAAGACCCGGGCCATCTTGTCTTGCCCAGGGGTTTTGCCTTCATAATATCCGCTATATAAATTACGCTGCGGAAGTGCAAACTCGTAACACTCCTCGTAAATATTACGCCATTGGTCTTTGCGCTGCTCAGCTTTCTCAGAGCGTTTCATTATCTCGCGGGGTGTTAGCTTAGCCATTTTTCTTACCCTTCAATCGTTTGCTGATTGCTGCTGCTTTTCTTTTTGCATCTGCTTTGCTACTTGCGCCCCAGCCACGTAGGCTCAAAAGCAACCTGGTAGGCCTTCCTTTTGCATCTCGCTCAGGTCCGGAGTTGCCAGACATTCTGGCGAGGAAACTTGCCCTTCGAGGACTATCTCCTCGTTTTACTGGCGGCTTAAGATTAGCCCCGGTCTTTCGTTTGAAGTGCGCTCGACCCGCAGCATTTAGTCCGCCTTTGGGATTTTGGTGACGCTTGAGGGTCACTTCTTCTTACCTAGTAAATCTGCATCTGCCTTGCGAGCCCCACCTTTACCGGATACAAAAGATTTAACACGACCCATCGCCCAGGCGTGTTGGCTTACCTTGGGCCGACTACCAGCCGAAAAGTATGCCGCTAATCCTCTGCGATAGGATTTCATTAGGGTTGATTGACTAAATCTGCCTGACCCGGGTATGCCTTTAAAACTAACCACGACTTCTCTCCTTTGATATGCGGTCCATCATTGCCGGGGTAAGTTTCCCAGCTCGATATAATCTTCTTGTGTTGAGGATTTCTCTACGCCTAGCATCAGGATTTTTAGACCCGGATATATATTTTTTTGGAATTCCGGACTTTTTATCCTTGGCTACTTTCTTAAACTTAGCCACCTAGCGTTTCTCCAGAACCTTTAATACCAACCTGTGGATTTGTTCTTGTAGGAGATAGCAGCAATCTATAACCACCTCTTCGCCTTGACTTTGCTGAGCTAGCAGCTCTACCTCGAGCTGACATCTCTTCAGACTCAAGCCTAGCTTCCTGCTTTGCCAAAATCTCAGCTTGTCTATCCATTGCTTTTTGCTGAGCTGCAAACTGATTTGTTGGAGCCCGGGGTGTTGAGAACATACCGCCCATTAGTAAAACCTCGCATAAACTTTATAATCATCTCCCTCAGGCCCATACCGACAGAGGGTAGCTTCTTCTTTAAAGTACAAAGCCTCTGCAAATCTGACAGCCTGTAAGTGAGATGAACGAACCATGAACTGCAATCTTCGCAATTGCATAGCACTCCCAATACGCAAGAATATCTCCCTACCACCCCTGCATAGCGCAACTGCTCTGCCATTAATGTGATTGCTTGGAACCATCCAGCCTTCTGCAAGACCAGGCCAAATAGGATAAATGCCAAAGCTCAATACAACATGGCCCCTATCTAATATCGTAAATGCCGGGGTGCCTTCGGTATGACGCTGCATATACTCCAGGTAATTAGGCACTGAGGCCCCGAGCTGCTGGGCCTCTTCTTTTAAATCCATTAGCGCAATATGCCCATAATGAAAATCAACAGTATGATAGCCGCACCATCGCTGTATATCATCTGCTGTTACCATATATTAAAACTTGTATTGGCAACTGCACCTTCAAATCGGTGCCGGGATACGCCCCTGGTCATACGCCTATGCTCACCAGCTCCTAATAATAAATACCCATACGCATCACCAACATGGCTCGAACCATTTTTATTTGGCGCATCTCGAAACCTATCTGTCCCGCCAGAAATACCAACCCTCTTAAAATGATACCCGCCAGCAAGAGCCTTACGCAGCTTAGTACACCTGGCATTAACCCTAAGCCCTGGCTTACCATCTACTAGCCGCAACATAGGTGCAGCTCCTGCCTCACGCCTTACTTGAAAATCATTACTAGCAGTTGGCTGAGCAGTTAGCCCAATAGTCCGCAAATGGTCAAAGGCCGTTACCTCGAATATCTCATCGCGCTTCATACCCGCAGGATCACCCCAAACCTTTACCTCGAGCTTTGGATATTTCATATTTAACTCATAGAGCAACATCTGGCCAAATCGCTCCAGACCCATATCCTCAGTTACAATCTCATCAAGTACGTGCCATTTGCCAGATGGATATCGCTGTCCAATCACAGCCGCAGGGGTCAAACCAAAGTCCAGGCCCACATGAAGGGGCAGGGCGTTATCAACTGCCAGCTCCTTATCCACCATAATCGTATCATCAAACTCATGCCAGACAGGCTTGCCTTCCTTAACATACACATATTTACCGCCAACATAGCACTCAATCCAATCCAGCTCCTTATCGCCCAACTGCTGCTCGTAATATCCTTGCGGCAGATTTTTTATATTCTCAGCCTTAGTTGAATTACGCCAATACTTACCACCGCCTAAAACAGCATCATCCATCGAACTATTCGTCTCAATCATCCCCGGGGGCTGCTTGTAAAAATTCCAACGATACTTTCCCCGGACCTTTTCCTTTTCAGATAAGCGATACCACCAATGATCATCTGCCATGGGATTAGTATCAGCCCATATCCCTCGCCAAGGACAACCGCCATTAGCCTTAGATGGATACCGCCCGACACGATGAGTCAAACCCTGGACAATAGACAATGGAAGCTCACGAGCCTCATTGACCCAGGCAAATGATAATTCAAGACTAAGCAGCTTTCTTACGTCCTTGGGCTGGTCCAAGGCCAGGAATATCACCTCGCAATCAATCCCTGCTGCATCACCCCTGGCCGGCAACTTAATGTGATGCGTTAAGGGCGGGCTCCATCTCATAGGCCCGAATACGTGTTCAGGGAAAAGCTCATGCCATGTCTTAAGTGTCGTTGTCCTTAACTCGGGATAACTATTCCTTACTACAACAGCCCTGGTATAACGTATCCCATCCTTAGGAGATACCGGCTGCTTTACAGCCCTCAACATTATCTCAGCCGCACAAGCATAACTCTTGCCGCTGCCAACAGGCCCCATCAATCCCCGGAAAAAACTATCATCACCTAGAAAATTCCACACCGTAGGACTGGTGCTAAAATCCAAATCTAACCCGCCAAATACCCCGGATGTATCTTCCTTGCGCCTGGCTGACCTATCCCTTGCTTTACTCGTCCTTGCCATCACTCTCCTCATATTCCGTTACGTTAGGCCCATGCAGATTAATACCCAGCACAGACGGCCGGCTACTCTGCTCAAGCCCCGGTGTTAATAATCCATGATGCTGACTCAGCATACGCAACGCAGAAACCTTATCATGCATCTCAATCTCAATCGCATTGCCCATCCTGGTAGGCGTAACCTTAACTTTCTTAATCGCCTTCCTGGTATGCAAAGGCACATCCTTCGCATCCTTTAACGTCACCCGGCCTTGCTCATCCCAGCTCATAACCTCGGTAATATCAGATGACGCAAGTGTGGCTAACTCCTGCTTTACAGCTTCCTTCTCATCATCCGTGCCAAACACCAAAGCCTTGCGAGCCTGGCGGGTTGTAAGCTTAGTCAAGACTTAATCCCCTGCGCCAACCTCGAATATGCCAGGAGTGTATCTGATAGAGGTATCAAGCCTGAGGCTGTTAAGACTGCAACCGTTGATATGACTAGGGCTAACCTTAAGATAGGCAGGACACCACCGCTTACAATTGAACAGGTAGCAAAATGGGCAGCCTTATGATAGCCTATATTTACAATAGCCAACCGTTGGTATTGCAATTGCAAGAGGGTACCATGTTTTCTGCTAAGTCATTGTTTTTACACGATTGCCACCCTTGCCCCCCCGGGGTCGCTGTGTATATACGGGGGGTTCACCCAAAATTTTGGAGATTTACTAATGGACGTTGACCGATACTCTGAGGCTATCGAGAGTGTAGCCGCTATTCTCAAGGAGAGGAACCTACACTATGGGGCTCCGTATTCTAATCATGTCGCTATAGCGCAGCTTTGGTCGGTGCTTTTGCAAGAGGACATAAGCCCTAATCAAGTAATCATGTGCATGGTTGCTGTTAAGTTATCGCGTCTGATGCATGAGGATACGCACGATGATAGCTGGGCTGACATTATTGGCTATGGCGGTTTAGGCCGTGGTATTTCGGATATTGAGAAGGAGGTTGAGAATGTCGTTAGACTCCGCGACAGGGATGACGATTGAGGAGCTTCGAGAGGAGCTAAGGGTATTGTCAGACAAGGTTATATATTTCAAGCCTACTCAGCGCGATGGACCCAGGCCATATTTGCAAAGGCGCATGACTCCTGACGAGGCTAGAGGCAGGAGCGGTTGGCG
>CAACVD010000980.1_pt1 | contig 13824 bp, 19 predicted proteins | sample 2381771 | NCBI WGS metagenome assembly CAACVD01 (sample SAMEA5211965, study PRJEB30684) | marine metagenome | biome: Marine; feature: Epipelagic; material: Water | collected 2015-10-15 | depth 15 m | reverse complement strand
TTGCTGCGTTATAAATCGAAAAATCTTTGTCGTCCATAACATCGTCTTTGTTTATCCCCTCAAAGGAATCTGGCAAATACTTGTTTACCATTTCGACGTAAATTCCAGAGTGTTTATTAATTAATTCTTTTATACTTTTTGTATCCTGCTCTTTTTTTACTTTATTGATTAAATGTATATCTTCTTCCATTCTTCGTTTTTCTTTAGCATTTGCCATAAAATTTCTGCATGTCCCATGCATTCATTCATATTGTTTGGTTTGTATTTTGGCCAAACATGATTTAAATCTGCAATTTTTTGAACGAGTGGGTCATTTTTAGCTTCAATATCGTTAGGTGGCTTGTTTCCCTCTTTTGCTATGTGTACCACTTTGGCTTTATTTTTTTGCAAAAACTTTGTCTCAAAATCGAATCGAACATCAGATATAATTGGAAAAATATTTTTATGTTTTTTAATTTCTTTTAAAACAAATTTTGCCCAAACATCTTTACCATGTAGTAACTTTGTGCTTTCTCCGTGTCCAACCAATAAATCTCTTATTATTTTTTTCTCTTTCGTATTTTCTGTAAAAGCTGAAATCTTGTAGTTTGCTTTTAAAAAATCATCAGTCTGTCTTTTGATTTCATCAGCAAAAGAAAATATTTTAACGTCTATGCCCCAATCATCTTTAATAATAATCGAAAGATTTTCAGCTAAAGTATCTTTTCCTGATCTTGCTAATCCTGATATACCAATCATTTGTTTAAATTTTTAACTATCTCAGACATTGATCTAGATTCTTTATACATACCAATGTCAGCAAATATTTTATCTATTCTAATCAAAGAATCTGAATCTTCAAATTTTTCTTCTATTTTTTTTACTCTCATGCAAGCAGACACCATTAAGTTTTTACCAAGAGCATCTTTTGCTAATTTTAGCCCCTTATTAGCGGCCTCATCTGTTGATTCAGCCAAAACAACAGTTGACCAATCCGCAGTTTCACAAAAGTAAAAGTCGTTACTAGAACTATCTAATTTAATCATTGGCTTTATTTAAAGACGCTTTTTAAAAAAGTCAATATTATTCTTATATATATTTATTAAAATCTTATAAATATTTTATATATTTATATATAAACTTACTCGATTACGCTTCGCTCCATCTCGTAAGTTATACTTAATTATAAACGATCTACACCAAAAGTCAACGAAAAAAAATATTTTTTTCAATTTTGCTTTTTTAGTTGACTTCTAGCTTCTACAGTGTAAATTTATCTACATATGTTATTCGAGGAACAAGTATCAAGGAAACCGAATTTATATCCATGGACGGATGAATTCGTAAACGCCATGCACAATGGCTTTTGGACAGACAAAGAATTTAATTTTCAATCAGATGTTCAAGATTTTAAAGTAAATCTCAACGACCAAGAAAGAGAAATAATCAAAAGAACTCTATCTGCAATTGGGCAAGTTGAAGTTTCAGTTAAGAAATTTTGGGCTAATTTGGGAAATCATTTACCGCACCCAGGAATTACAGATCTTGGCTATGTAATGGCCAATATTGAGGTTATACATAACAATGCTTATGAGCGTCTATTGAGCGTATTAGAACTTGAGGACGTTTTTGAAGAAAATTTAAAACTTCCTATAATTAAGGGCAGGGTAGATTATTTAAAAAAATATCTAGAAAAATGTTATAAAGATGACAAAAAACAATACATTTACTCAATGATTCTGTTCACTTTGTTTGTTGAGAATGTTTCTCTGTTTAGCCAGTTTTATATTATTAATTGGTTCAATAGGTTTGATAACGTTTTAAAGGATACGGCCCAACAAGTCGCATATACCAGTCGAGAAGAAAATATTCATGGATTAGTTGGCACAAAAATTTTGAATACCTTAAGAGAGGAATATCCTAAGCTATTTAATGCTGATTTGCCAGATAGACTTAAAGAAGAAGCTCAATGTGCTTTTGAAGCAGAATCTAATATTATTGACTGGATTATGGGCGATTATGACAGAGAAGGTCTTAACGCAGGCATATTAAAAGAATTTATTAAAAACAGACTGAATGAATCTTTAGAACAAATTGGCTTCGAAAAGGTTTTTGATGTTGACAAAGATAAAATAAACCTTACTATATGGTTTGATGAAGATGTGTTAGGCAATTCCGCCACAGACTTCTTCTTCAAGCGTCCTGTCGAATATTCGAAAAAAGACAAATCATTTGACGAAGACGATTTATTTTAATTATGAATTATTTAGAAGCGATATTACAAAAACTAATTGGTCAAAAAGCCATAGAAACACAAGATTTAATGATATACCTTTCTAACCCAGTTGGGGTTGGCGAGCACTCTGACATAGGCGAAGAGATAGAAAAGAAGGTATCTAATATAGATCAACTCAATTCAAAAATTGAGACTATTCAAGAACTATTAAAAACATTAAATCAATAAAATGAGCAAAGATTTTTACTGGCTGAATAGGGACTCAAGAACCTTTCTTAAAAGGGGATATCTTGAAGAAGGCGAAACTCCAGAGGAAAGAATTTCAATCATTGCAGATTCTGCCCAGAAGATTCTAGCTATACCTGGATTCTCTGAAAAATTTCAAAGTTATATGGCCAAAGGGTGGTATTCACTATCCTCACCAATTTGGGCCAACTTTGGAAAAAAAAGGGGATTGCCAATTTCTTGCTTTGGTTCTTACATAGAAGATACAATGGAGGCCATTCTTAAGAAAAGCTCAGAGGTTGGTATGATGACAAAAGGCGGAGGAGGAACCTCTGGATATTTTGGAGAACTTAGAGAAAGAGGCGCCGAGATAAGCAGTGGTGGTAAATCAAATGGGCCAGTTCATTTTTTAGAAATTTTTGAAACAATAGCAAATGTCGTTTCACAATCTAATGTTCGTAGGGGTAGTTTCGCCGCTTATTTACCAGTAGAGCATTTAGATATTTTAGAATTTTTACAAATTAGAGGAGACGGTCACCCTATACAAAATTTATCAATAGGTGTCACAATTACAGACACATGGATGAAGGAGATGCTTGCAGGAGATAAAGATAAACGTAAAGTATGGGGAGCAATCATTAAAAAACGATTTGAAAGCGGATATCCTTATGTCATGTTTAAAAATGCCGTAAATAGAAATGCCCCTCAAGTTTATAGAGACAAGGGTATGGATATTCATGCAAGTAATCTATGCTCAGAAATAGCACTTCACTCAAACAAGGATGAATCTTTTGTATGCAACCTTTCCTCTATGAATTTACTTCATTATGATGAGTGGAAAGATACTGACGCTGTAGAAACTTTAACATATTTTTTAGATTCAGTTATGACTGAGTTTATTGATAAATGTAAAAGCAAACCCTTTATGGGAGCTCCAATGAATTTTGCAAAAAATCAAAGGGCTCTAGGTATAGGAGTTTTGGGTTGGCACTCCCTACTACAATCAAAAATGATTTCATTTGAGTCAATGCAAGCTAAATTTTTAAACACAGAAATTCATAAAGTAATACAACAAAAGTCTCAATATGCTACAGAACAATTAGCGGAAGTATATGGCGAGCCACCCCTATTAAAGGGGTATGGCAAAAGAAATGTCACTACAATGGCTATTGCTCCTACAACTTCTAGTTCATTTATTTTGGGCCAAGTATCTCCAAGTATTGAGCCATTAAATAGTAATTATTTTGTAAAAGATTTAGCCAAAGGTAAATTTACATATAAAAACCCTTATTTAGAAGATCTTTTAGAGAAAAAAGAAAAAAATACTCCACAAGTATGGAAAGATATTTTAGTTAAAGGAGGTTCAGTTCAACATTTGAAATTTTTTTCTAAGGAAGAAAAAGATGTTTTTAAAACATTTGGTGAAATAAGTCAAAAAGAAGTCCTTATTCAAGCTGCTCAGCGTCAAAAATTTATTGACCAGTCTCAAAGCTTAAATATCATGGTTCATCCTAAGTCATCCCCCAAAGATGTTAGCCAATTAATGATATTTGCTTGGGAACAGGGTGTTAAAAGTTTATACTATCAAAGAGGTACAAATCCAGCCCAAGAATTAGGTAGAAATTTATTAGAATGTCAATCTTGCTCTGGTTAAGTGTAAATAACTTACATGGAGCTGGATTTTTCACACCAAATCAGAAATAACGCAAGTCTTTGGGAAAACATCCGAAAGAAAAAAGAACGCATTAAACGAGGTTCTAATGAAAGAATGCGCAAACCTGGAGAAAAGGGTGCGCCCACAAAAGAACAGATTGAAAGAGCAAAAGGCGAAAAGAAGGGCGAAAAGTGGAGTCAAAAGCGCAAAAGAAACATTGACTGCAATAACCCTAAAGGCTTTAGCCAAAAACAATACTGTGATAGACAAAAAAGGGGCGGAGATTACAAATCTGAGGCTTTAACTAAAGAACAAAAAGAAAGGCTTATAAAATTAGAGAAAAAAGTTCCGATGTCTGATTTTATAAAAAAATACGGAGAAAAAGAAGGAAAAGCTATATATTTTGCCACGCTAACAAAAATGGCGAAAGCTGCAGAAAAAAGAATCCCCGAAAAAAAGAAAGACGGAACAAAAAGGCCAAAGTCGGAACATTCTGATTTATATACCGACGAAGACCCCAAAGACACAATTAAAGGCTTAGGTTTTAAGGACAAGAAGACAGCATTAGAAAGCATAAAAAAGATTGAAAGATCTGGTCGTTCACACGCTCACAAAGTTCAGGCTACAATGGCGATGGAGCAGAGATCTCGATTTGCAGCTAAAAATGCAAAAGATCCAGATACAAAAAAAAGATTAAAGTCCGCAAATTTAGTATATAAAAAATATCTAGAAAAATTAAAAAAAAGGACTAAAAAAGTGTAAACAGACTTTAAATAATGGCTGATCAAGACGATAGACTCTCGAGAATAGAAGAAAAGGTTGATAAATTATCAGAAGCGGTTATTTCAATTGCGCGAGCAGAGGAAAAACTTATTCAACTTGGTACATTAACCGATGTTTTATTCAAAAAGATAGAAGATATGAATGGCAGAATGATGGACATGGAAAGATCTGTAGCAGAAACAAGAGCTTTTATGAATGGTTTCAATAAAATTACTTGGATTTTTATTAGTGGTTTATTGACGGCCGTAGCTGCTGCCGTGGTATATAAATTTTGGGGTTAATTTTTTTTAAAAAAAAGTGTAACATATAATATGGAACTTGATTTTTCAGAAGAAATTGTAGCAGGTAGACCTGGCCCTAAAAGTGGTGCACAAACCCCATCTAAACCAGAAGAGCGCAAAAAGGGATCATCAAAGAATGAACCTGGTTCAGCAGGAACCTCGCCAGATTCAAAAGAAAAATCTAAAAAAATTCTAGAAAAAAAAGACGACAAAGATTTAGTTAAAGAAGCTAAAGCAAAAATTACATTTAGCGACAAAGTTACAACATCCTTAAAAAACAAAGTAAAAGAGCACAACGAAAAGTCTGGCAAAAAAGTCACACTAGGTATGCTTAAGAAAGTATACAGAAGAGGTGCAGGCGCTTTTTCTGGTTCGCACAGACCAGGGCAGTCAAGAGCTTCTTGGGCAATGGCTAGAGTTAACATGTTTCTTAAAATGATGAGAGGCGGCAAAGTTAAGGATGCTTATCGAAAAGCTGACTCTGATATAGCCAGAGCCTCTGAGGAAGAGGTTTATTTCTTACCAACTACACTCAGTGAATGGAGTCCAGGAGACTTTTCAGAAGATAAAGATATTTCTATGGTTGAACTTGCTCTAGCTAGAATTGATTTGTTAGCTGCAGGCGCTACTCAATCAGAAATGCTAGAAGGCGACGCTTCAGAAACCTTTGAAGTCGAAGCCAAGGAAAAAAAAACTTTAAATAAGCCCTTCAGACTTCCATCGGGTTCAAAAAAAAAATTTGGAGTCTATGTGAAAAATGACAAAGGTAACGTAGTAAAAGTTACTTTTGGAGACCCAAATATGGAAATCAAAAGAGACGACCCAGAGCGTCGTAAGTCTTTTAGAGCAAGGCATCAATGTGATACAAATCCAGGCCCAAAATATAAAGCAAGATATTGGTCATGCAGACAATGGGAAGCTGGCAAAAAAGTAGAAGCCGAACTTGAGTCAGATGCTTCCCTTCTTTCGATTAACCCAACACTATCAGAAGCTCCAACTATTCAAGAAGAAGAATAAAATGACTGGACACTTCGCTACTGGTTCTACATTATACCAAGAATTTTTAGCGGAGCGTGACGAGATTTTGCGCCACAAATGGATAGAGTCTGAAAAAAAGGGTAAGGATATAGGTTTTGAATATGCTCTACTTTCTTGGATTAGAAATCACAGAACTAATTGGAAAATTGATAGAAATAACTTAAGATAAATTCTTATGGAACAATTCTTGGGTTTAGTATATACCATATGCTTTAGTACTTGCATCTGGCCACAAATAATTAAAAGCCTTAAAACAAAACAAGTCGAAGATGTAAGCATCTCTCTCTTTATTCTTTCTGTTATTGGATACCTTTCAGCTATTTCCTATACAATCCTAAGAGTAGGGTTTGATTTTTGGTGGTTGATAAATTATGGTCTTAGTTTATTATCTGCTATAGTCATGCTTTGTGTGTGGTTTAAATATAAGAAATGAAAATTTTATTTATAAGTGATTTTGGCTTAAATCATAGCCCTGGAGGAGCTCAACAGAGTAATGACCTACTAATAAAAAAGGGCATTGAACTAGGTCACGATATCAAGCTTCATAATTACGACAGTTCTCCAATGGATTTTTATGAACACTTCGATCTTATAATAAGCTCGAACTTAGAGTATATAAGCAAAAATAATCCAGAAAAAATTGATTTTATTTTTAATAAACAAAACCATATTAGAGTAGAACATGATTCCTGTTCTTATTTGAGTTCGGATTTGAGAAAAAAACTCTTTGAACATTCTAAAAAGAATTTTTTCCTTTCATCTTTTCATGTTGATTTTTTTAGAGAACTTTATGGCGATTACTTTAATAATGTAGAGATAGTTTATGACCCAATTGATACGGAAATTTTTTATAAAGAAGAAACAAAAAAAGAGTATGATGTAGTTTATTGCGGTTTTATTCACCCATTAAAAGGGGTCGAACATTTGATTAATTTTTCAAAACTTAATAAAGAAAGAAAAATTTCAATATTTGGTTGGGGTGATGAACATACAATAAAATCTTTGAATAATTTTTGTCAAAATTCTGAAAACATAGAGTATCTTGGAGCAAAAACACAAAAAGAAATCTCAGAAGTTTTTAGAAAATGTAATTCTATTTTTCATAATCCAATAGTAAACGAACCCTTCTGTAGAATGATTGCGGAGAGTTTGATTTGTGGGTGCAAAGAGATTATAGGTAACCCAAACAAGATAGGTTCTTATCTTGAGTTTAAAGAAGTTGGTTACGACGAATTCAAAGAAAAATGTGAAAATGCATCATCAATTTTCTGGGATAAAATTAAAAGTGGACATGAAAATAATTGTAGTAGCTAATAAAACATTAAGCAGAAACGGTCAAAACTTTTTTGATGCAAGTTATTTTAATTTTTATATCCCCTTGCTAGAGTTAGGTCATGAAGTTATATTTTATGACACGATACAAGGTTCTAATAAATGCTTTGATAATATTGTTAACGAATTTAGCCCAGAGGTTATACTTTGTTGTTTAACTGGAAATCCTTCGGTTACTCCATACGAACCGATAGACGAAATAGAAAAAATAACAAAAGAAGGCAAAATCAAAACTATAAATTGGTTTTGTGATGATACTTGGAGATTTGACTCTTTTAATAAAGAAATATGTAAAAAATTTACGTATTGCACAACGCCAGAAAAAAAATATTTAAATAAATACAAATCTATTGGATATGAAAATATTTTACTAGGAAGTTGGCATTGCAACGAGTCTTTTAATTTAAATTCAAACAAATTAATTAACGTTGGGTTTTGTGGAGGGCTAACGGAAAGTAGAGCTTCTGTTTTTCAATTTTTGCAGCAATCAGGTATAGACATAAAAAATTTTCATGGGGTTTCTTATGAAGATGTGTTTAGAATTTATGGATCTTCTAAAATAGTTTTTAATCTAACAGTAAACAACAATGACCCAGAGAAGAAACGGCAAATGAAGCTTAGAATATTTGAAGCTGTTTGTTCTGGATCTTTCTTACTAACTGAATATATAGATGGTATAGAAAATTTATTTAAGTTAGATGAAGAAATAGTAACTTTTAACACTAAAGAAGAAGCTTTAGAAAAAATAATATATTATTTAGAAAATGATCTCGAAAGAGAAAGTATAGCAAAATTAGGTTACAAAAGGTTTTTAAAAGACCACACATCTAAAGTAAGATTAAACTCAATATTAAACAAAATATGATTGTGTATATTCAAAATCACACAAGCGGTGCTGGCCATTGGATATATAACGGCTACGCTAAAGCTTGGCAAAACCAAGGGTATGAGCCCATATTTATTGATTTTTTAGGGCAAATTGACACAAAACAAGACTATATGTTGATGATTACTAATTCTATGATTACCGAATCAAACATCGAACACATAGAAAAAAGTAAACATTGTTTTTTATACGCATCTCCAAATACATACCCTCAACCTTGGGGCAGTCACCCAAATTTTCAGTGCCCATTAAACGAAAAAATTATTAAAATTTTAAATAATTTAAATAACATAACAAAATGGACTTTTGGAGAGGTTAAACAAGAACATTATACTATATGGGAGGATGTTAAAACAATCCCCTTGGCATTTGATAATTTGAGTTACAAAATTGCAGACCCAGAGGCAACAAATTACGAATACGATGTTTGTTTTGTCGGTGGATTTGCTAATAACGGATACAATGAGAAAGCAAAAATTATGCAAACTTGTTTGACCCCCTTTTCTAAAGGCGGTTTCAAGTGCGCTTTTTCAGTTGGTCAAAATATCTCTCACGAATCAGAGAATGAAGTCTTAATAAAATCTAAAATATGTTTAAATATACACGATGCGTATCAAAGAACTTTAAAATTAGACGCAAACGAAAGAACATTTAAATGTTTGGGTATTAATGGCTTAATGATAAGCGATGAAAACGATCAATTAAGTAAATATTTTCCAGATGTAAAAACATCAAATGATTATGAAACTTACTACAACTACGCTTTGTACTATATGGATCAAGATGTCCGAGAGATAAAAAAGAAAAACATTGACAATATAGCGAAAAACCATACATATATAAGTAGAGTAAAACAATTTTTAGAATATGCGATTTAATATAATTATACCAAATTACAATAAAAAAGATTATCTTGCAGAGTGCATAAGAAGTTGCGCTTCTCAAAAATACGATGATTATAAAATCATTTTTGTCGATAATGAGAGCGATGACGATAGTTTAAATTTAGCTAAAGAAACATTTTCCAAATTTGATGCTGAGTACATAATAGATACTGCTGAAAACATCTACCCTCACTGCTGGGACGAGTGCTTGCAAAAAGCTTTTCAATACATAGATGGAGATTACTATACTATAGTTGGTTCAGATGATTATATATCACAAAATTACTTGTCTAATTTTGCACAGTGGCTCGAAAACCAAAAAGATAAAGTTTTTTGCGCGCAATCAGATTTGTTATGGATGAGGAATGGAGACATATCTTCTCACACTAGACACGAATATTCCAACATGGATGAATTGAAAAATTTAATGACACAAGGGTGCCCAGTAAACAGTCCCTCAGTTTTTTACCATATAGATATTTTTAAAGATAAATCAATCAAAAGATTACCAGAAGAATATAGCGGAGCAGCAGATTACGATTTTTATTGCCAAATGGTTAACAAAGACTATTATATCCATAATATAAATGACTTTATTGGTTATTATTATAGAATGAACCCAGATCAAGCAACCTGGCAAATGCTTAAAAAACCAATCAGTCACAGTGATTTAATTCAAAATAAATGGAAAGAAAAATGGAAGAAATATTAGAACTAGTAAAAAAATATATAGACGAAAAACCTAAAAAACAATGGGTTGCAGGAGAAGATTGGATTCAGTATTCTGGTCCTACATTTGATTCTCAAGAGTATGTTAATGGCATCCAGTCATTGTTAGAAGGTTGGTTTATTTTGGGCAAAAAAGGTAGGGAGTTCGAAACTAAATTCTCAAAATTTTTAGGTAAAAAAGACGGCATACTTGTAAACTCTGGAAGTTCTGCAAATCTCCTTATGGTTTCTTTAATGAAGACAAAAAGAGGTGGTGAATTACCTGCGGGTAGTAAATTTATTACTCCAGTTGTTTGTTTCCCAACCACAATTAACCCTCTCATACAAAATGGCTTTGAGCCAGTTTTTGTTGATGTAAATCTCCCCAATCTAGATTTTGATTTAGACAAGGTTGAAGAAATACTTGAAAGCGATAAAGATATTAAAGGTATTATTTTTGCTCATGTTTTAGGTAACCCCCCAGACATGGATAGATTAATGTATTTAGTAGAGAAATATGATTTAATATTTCTAGAAGATAGTTGCGATGCATTAGGGTCTACTTGGGACGGTCAACCTCTTGGATCTTTTGGTCATGTTTCCACCTGCTCTTTCTTTCCAGCTCATCATATGACAATGGGCGAGGGTGGATTCGTGGCCATCAATAGCGCTGCTCAGAGAATGACGCTCGCATCTCTTAGAGATTGGGGTAGAGCTTGCTACTGTAATACTAAAAAACCAGGCGATGTAACTTGTGGTACGGCTTGTGGTAACAGATTTCATAGCTGGTTTAAAAATGCAAAAGATATTATTTATGATCATAGATATGTGTTTACAGAAATAGGATACAATCTTAAACCTACAGAAATGCAAGCTGCTATAGGTTTGGCGCAATTAGATAAATTAGAAGATCTGCATTCTGCCAGAAAGAAGAACTTCAAACGTTTAACGGAAATACTTTCAAAATATTCAGAGTATTTATATCTGCCAACAACACATAAAAAAGCTGATGTTTCTTGGTTTGGTTACTTGATTACATTAAAAGACAATGTGCCATTTAAAAAACAAGATTTAGTTAATTTTTTAGAAGAAGCTAAGATTCAAACAAGATCTTACTTTACTGGAAATGCATTGCTTCATCCTGCTTACAGTAAATTTGCAGATAAATATGAAGACCCATCAGGAGCTTTTCCAGTTGCGACTAAGTCTACAAGGGACACATTTTTTATGGGCGTTTATCCTGGAATCACAGAAGAGCAAATGGATTATATAGAAAAGAAAATAGATGAATTCTTCTCAAAAATCTAAATCAATCAAAGTTGTTTATGTTACTGGTTGCCTAGGCTTCATAGGTTCTTATGTAACTAGAAAATTGTTACAATTAGGTTGGTTTGTTAAGGGTGTGGACAAAATGACCTATGCTGCAAACTCAAAACTTTTAGATGAATTTTTAAAATTTGATAATTTTTCTTTTGTTAACTGCGACATAAACGACTTAAAGTTTTTACATGATTGTGATTATTTCATAAACACAGCAGCAGAAACACATGTCGGTAATAGCATTAATAATAGCGACGATTTTGTTCATTCTAATATAAACGGAGTCCATAATATTTTAAAATTATTAAATAATTACAGAGAGGAAAGTTCTAAAAAACCAACTTTACTTCATTTTAGTACGGATGAAGTTTATGGCGACATAACTAGTGGAGAGCATAGTGAAGATCAACTACTGCATCCCAGTAATCCCTATTCAGCAACAAAAGCTGCAGCAGATCAACTAATATTAGCTTGGTCTAGAACGCATAAAATAGATTACGTTATAGTAAGACCTACAAATAATTATGGTATAGGACAATATGTAGAAAAACTAATTCCAAAAGCAGTAAAGTTTTTAAATCTTGGTAGAAAAATACCACTTCACGATAATGGCTCTCCCGTCAGAAACTGGTTACACGCAGAGGATACAGCTAACGCAATCGAGGTTATCATTAAAAGTTCTGTAAAAAATGAAATTATAAATATTTCTGGGGGTTTTGAGCAAAGCAATATGCAAACAGCAAAACAAATTCTAGATGTTTGGGTCGGCGGCGACTACAACTTAAGCGATTATTTAGATTTGTCTTACAGCAGAAAAGGACAAGATGTAAGATACTCAATAAATGATCACAAGCTAAGATCTCTAGGTTGGGTTCCTCAAAAAAAGTTTAGCCGAGAAATAGAAGGAATAGTTAATCACTATAAAGATAATTTCATATGGTAAAAGATTTAGAAAAAAGAATTTTAGATATAGCTTACAAATATAACTTAAGCCACATTAGCTCATATCTAACTGCTTTACCTATAATATACGATATATACGTAAGAAAAAAACCAGATGATATATTTATATTATCCTCTGGTCACGCTGCGTTAGCTTTATACGTGGTTTTAGAAAAATTTGAGGGTCAGTGTGCAGAAAACTTATTTAAAGAATCTGGAGGGCATCCACATAGAAATTCAAGTCATGGCATACATTGCTCTACTGGTAGTTTGGGCATGGGAATTACAGTTGCAGTTGGAAGAGCTTTGGTTAACAAAGATAAAGATTATTATGTTTTAGTTAGTGATGGCGAGTGTGCAGAAGGTTCAGTTTGGGAATCTTTAAAATTTGTAAAAGAAAATAATTTACAAAATATTCATATATATGTTAACTCAAATGGTTATTGTGCATACAACAAAGTAGACAAAAATTATTTAGCTAAAAGATTAAAAAGTTTTTTGCCAGAAATAAACATTGTAGATACAAAAATAGATGGATACCCTTTTTTAAAAGGAATAAATGCACATTACCACATTATGTCTGAAAAAGATTATAAATCAATATGAGAAAAGAATTTGCACAGATGCTTCATGATGAGATGTCTACTAATCACGACATACAACTTTTAACTGCAGATTTAGGCTATGGTCTCTGGAATCAAATTAAAGTAGACTACCCAGACCGCTTCTTTGATTTTGGTTCTTCTGAACAGTTGATGATAGGGTCTGCGGTTGGAATGTCCATGGAAAATAAAATACCAGTTTGTTATTCAATTACTCCGTTTTTATTATATCGGCCTTTCGAGTTTATAAGAAATTATGTTCATCACGAACAGGCTTGCGTTAAACTAGTTGGGGGTGGTAGAGATAAAGATTATGGATATTTAGGTTTCTCGCACTGGGCAGAGGAAGATTTAGATATTTTATCAAAATTAAGTAATATACAAACATATAAACCCAAAAAACTGTCGAAGAGTACATTTTTAGAGTTTGTAGACAATAAAAAACCCTGTTACCTTAATTTATCAAAATGAAAAAAATTTTAATAACTGGTAAATCTGGATACATAGCATCTACTTTAATAAAATATCTTTCTAAAAATCACGCTGTTACGGCAGTGGGTAGAGAAGATTTTAATTTAGCTAACCAAAGCGATTGCAGAGCATTTTTTTTAGATAAAACTTACGATATAGTAATACATTGTGCTGTTATGGGTGGCAATAGATTATTTAAAGACTCTTTCGAATGCTTTAAGGCTAATGTAGAAATGTTTTTAAATTTAAAAGAAAACAAACATAAATTTAATAAATTACTACACTTTGGATCTGGCGCAGAATTTTCTCTTGATCCATACTATTATGGATATAGCAAAAAAATTATTAGTAGCATCATCAAAGAAACAGAAAATTTCTATAATTTAAGGATTTTTGGCGTCTTTGACCAAAATGATTTAAAAACTCGATTTATGTAATTTAAAACATCCCATCCCATTAACGCGCAAGCGTAAGATAGTATTG
>CAACVD010000979.1_pt1 | contig 13825 bp, 10 predicted proteins | sample 2381771 | NCBI WGS metagenome assembly CAACVD01 (sample SAMEA5211965, study PRJEB30684) | marine metagenome | biome: Marine; feature: Epipelagic; material: Water | collected 2015-10-15 | depth 15 m | reverse complement strand
TTGTTGACATCGATGGTGCAACACAGATTGATGCAACAGTTACAGTTGGTGTCAACGACACCGGTCACGATGTCCAATTCTACGGTGCAACCTCTGGTTCTCACCTGCTCTGGGATGAATCCGCGGACGAATTAATTCTCGTTAATGCTGGTGTTACTATTCCTGATAACAACTTGACACTTGGTTCAACTGCTGTTACTTCTACAGCTGCAGAGCTTAACGTTCTTGATGGTTATGCAGAAGCAGCATATTCTAACACAGCTGACTTTATTGTTTTCGCTGATGCGGATGCTGCTACCGGTAACCACGACTTACGACGTGAGTCAACATCTGATTTCCTTACCGCTATCGCAGGTGATGGTATTTCAGTTGTAGATAGCCAGCTTACCACTAACGTACCAGCTGAGGAATTTTTCCAGTCAGCTTCTGCTACATTCACGATGTCAGTCGCTGCCAGTTCTATGGTAGACAACTCTCTCGCTGTTTACCTTAACGGTATGTTACAGCTTGCATCCGGTTCAATCTCCGGCAACGTTGGTGACTACTTTGCCAGCGGCTCTACCTTGACTATGACTGATGCTCTCGATGCTGACGATGTTCTTATCGTTAGATATATTGCAAAATAATATAGCCCACCTGTAAAGCCTACCAAAGCCCGGTTTTCACCGGGCTTTTTCTTTTGTATATTTTTCTTATTGCCGTTGCCAGATAGAAAAACTATTTACTAAGTAAAATAACAATTATTTTTGTTACCTCAAGGAGATTATAGCATGGCAGCAAGAAAGTTTAAATTCGTGTCCCCCGGAATTTTTCTTAAAGAAGTTGATCAATCACAACTTCCAAGACTTCCCGGAAATATAGGACCAGTAATTATCGGTAGAACGAGAAAGGGTCCAGCACTAAGACCAACATTAGTAAATTCTTATGAAGAATTTGTAGAAGTATTTGGCACACCAGTACCAGGAAACCAGGGTGATGACACATGGAGAGATGGCAATGGTCTCCTCGCACCAGCGTATGCACATTATGCTGCAAAGGCTTATTTTGCAGGAGGTAATGAGTCTCCTGTAACTGTTGTAAGACTTTTGGGTGTTAAGGGCGATCACGCAGGTGACGGTGGTGAGTCTGGTTGGAAAGCCAAAAGATCTTTTGGTTTATTTGTATATCCCGACGGTTCAATAGCAGGTCAGACACTTCAATTGGCAGCCATTATATATACAACTGATGACAATGTTACTGTTAAATTAAAGGGTCTAAAGGATGACGGCACTCCAACCGCTGCCGCAGGTGAAGACCACAAAGCAGTCAAAGATGATGAAAACAACAGCGGCAGATTCAAATTAGCTATCGCTGATAGTAGCAATACAAGAACAGTAGACATTGACTTTACAAAAGGTAGCAAGTTTTTTATTAGAGATGTATTAAACACAAACCCTGTTATGACCAATAGTTTTGTCGCAACAGCAAATGCAAAAACAGTAGAAGGAAAATACTGGCTGGGAGAGACATTTGAAAGTACAGTACCAACTGGAAACCTCAGAGGCATAATACACGAATTAGCTGACGAAACAGCAAATAATATGAATGAATTCGAATTCGATGCAAATGCTGGAAAGACAGGATGGGTGATTTCTCAAGACGAAGGTGACGCAGAAAATTTTGACATTTTAAATTTGGATAAACTGTTCAGAGCTATTGCTCTTTCTGAAGGGGAGGATTTTTCTAGAAACTACGCAGTCGCAATTGAAGACATAAGGCTTCCATCGACTGGAGATGTTGACCCTTATGGTAGTTTTACTCTTGCAGTTAAAAAGCAATATGGCTCTCGGTGGGAAACTATAGAAAGTTTTACTGGCTGCACACTAAATCCTAATTCTCAAAATTATGTCGCAAGACAAGTGGGCGATCAATATTTCCAATGGTCTGCAATCGAAAAGAGAAACAAGGTATACGGAAACTATCCGAATAGATCTAAATATATAAGACTTGAGATGCACTCAAAGGTAGACTCTGGTCTGGTTTCTCCTTCAAAGATGCCATTTGGTTATCTTGGACCAATTATCCCCGCTGATATTTCAGTAACACTATCCGGTGGATCAAAGGCAGTTACAAGTACTTCTTTTGTGGATAATTCAGGCACAGATATATCAGTTGCCACCGGCAGCGATTCTGCAGCAACATTTACATTAGCATATCCTAAACTGCCACTGGCAGAGTCTGTTGATCCAAATGGTGGAGATTACTTCGGAGCGGCATTGTACAAGAAAAACGGAACAGCCCTTACAAGTACACCGGACGATGCAACAGTAGACTATCTAAGAAAGGCAGCAACCGGATTCACGGGAGATCAGGACAAAGGCACTGCTACAGCAGGTACCACGCAGCATGCATTCCTTTTCAGTTTGGATGATGTTATAGTTACAGGTACAGATCTCGGTTCAGCCGGAACAGCAAATGTTATAACAGCTACATGGACAAGTGGATCTAGGAATAGCCCTAGAGCAAAAGCTATAATAGAGGTCACAGACGCCGGCGGCATCGCCCACGGAGAAACATTTACTTTAGTTGATTCCGCGGGTTTATCAACTGTATATACAGTCAATGGTGGCGTGGCAGCAGTTTCTGGAGGTGGTTCAGGCGGTACCGCAATTGTCGGATTGCAAGGAGTAGGTGGCGGCGCTGCAGGTAAGATAGCAGCCGCAACCGCTATAGCTGAAGCAATTAATAGAACAACAGACGCAAACTATACCGCGGTATCTGATGGGGTCAGCAAGGTAACAGTAACACAAGGCACTGCAGTCGCTGCAGGCAATAAGGATAATACCGATGCAATCGGTGGAGTAACTGTTCCTAATTTTACTGGAGCTAATAACCAGTCTCTAACGGCAACTTCAGGCTCTCAATCAATATTAGACCTAGGTTTTAATAAGTTTTGGATGCCTTTGGCGGGTGGCTTTGACGGTGTAGATATCACAGAGGCAGATCCATTTAACAACACCAGAGCGCTAAACGGTGGCGCTACAGATAAGTATGCATATGCCTCAGTTGATAGAGCGATAGACTTAGTCAAAGACCCAGAGGCTTTAGAATTCAATCTAGCTGCCATGCCAGGTATTACAAATACTGGCTTGACCACAAAGCTAGTTGAGGCATGCGAATCTAGAGCAGATGCTCTTGCAATTATTGACTTGCCAAGTGTTTATTTGCCGGCGCATGAACTGAAGTGTGACAATCAAACCGACGGTCAGAAGCGCATCGGTACGGATCCGACTAAAGCAGCCCGCGATCTGAAGGAGAGAGCAATGAATTCTTCTTATGGTGCTGCTTATTACCCATGGGTTAAGATATCCGATACGGAAAATACTAGAGAACTTTGGGCTCCACCTTCAGTTGTGGCCCTTGGTGTTATGGCATACACTGAAAGAAGAGACGAGGTTTGGTTTGCTCCTGCAGGGTTTAACCGCGGCGGCTTGAATGAAGGCAACGCAGGCATTCCAGTACTTCAGGTATCTGAGCAACTGCTTTCCAAGCAAAGAGATACTCTTTATGAGGCAAACATCAATCCGATTGCTTCATTCGTTACAGAGGGTCTAGTTATTTTCGGACAAAAGACGTTGCAGTCTACTCCGTCAGCATTGGATAGAATAAATGTACGTAGATTACTTATATTTGTAAAGAAGGAAGTTTCTAGAATTGCTAGCGGTCTTCTTTTTGACCAAAATGTTCCTGCCACTTGGAATAGATTCCTTGGACAGGTAAATCCATTCTTGCAAAGTGTCAAGACTAGATTAGGTCTTTCAGATTTCAAGGTTATTTTAGATAATACAACAACAACACCTGACTTGGTAGATAGAAACGTAATGTACGCGAAGATTTTCTTGAAACCAGCACGTTCCATTGAGTTTATTGCAGTTGATTTCGTTATAACAAATACAGGCGCTTCTTTTGATGATTAAGTTGAAAAAAGTGTTTAAAGTAATATATAATATAGGAGATAATAAATAATGAGTTTTTGGAACCAAGCAAGTGTAGAGCCAAAAAGACAGTTCAGATGGCTACTTTATGTAGCGGGCATGCCACAATGGATAGTGAAGGATGTTAAGAAGCCCGCCTTCACCATGAACCCCACAGCACATGACTTTATAAATTATAAGTTTAAGTACCCTGGAAGAATTGAGTGGCAAGATATTAACTTTACGATAGTAGACCCTGTACAACCTGATTCTGTCGCAAGTTTGGTAAAAGTCTTAGAAAACGCTGGTTATGTTTATCCTGATGACTACACCTCTCAGGCAAATGAACCTAAAACTATATCCAAAAAGGCTATGGTCGATTCGCTTGGAGGTCAGATTATGTTAGTACAGTTTGGTGCAAACACCGGTGATCAAGAGCAGAATATACTAGAAAAGTGGTCAATCAATAATCCAATCATCACAAATGTTGATTTTGGTAATTTGAGTTACAACACAGATGATCTAGTTAACATCGGAGTTACAATCGCTTACGATTGGGCTTATTTAGAAACAAGGCCACAGCCAGGAAGAACATGGGAGCTTAACGCACCTAGCATCGATTTAGACTAAAAGAAAAGAGGTATAAATGTCAAGAAATTCGAGGAGAACGAAAACAATTACTCCTGTTCAAACCCCCGACCCCACTACGGTACAGCCACCAAGACAAAACATGAATAACCCATTCGGTATTGATTTGGTTGCTGCTACTGAGGTGGTTAATCTACCATCAAAAGGTAGGTTTTACCCCCCAGAGTCCGGACTTCAAGGAAAGGAAACTTTGGAGATAAAGCACCTAACAGCTAGAGAAGAAGATATACTATCAAACGAGCAATTTATTGTAGATGGCTCTGTGTTTGATAGATTATTGAAGAGTATTATAGTTGATACGGGTGTGGACCCCAGTCACTTAACTGTAGGCGACCGTGATGCTCTGCTTTATGCAGCAAGAATTACAGGATATGGTAGTGATTATACTATGACCATGCAATGTCCAGCTTGCGGAAAGAAAACAGAATTCGTGTTTGATCTATCAAAACAACAAGTTGAACATGACTTGCCAAATGGGGTTGTGTTTGACGAAGCAAATAGTTGCTTTACGTTTCAGACACCAAAAACTGACCTACAAGTATCTGTAAGGGTCTTGACTGGAAAAGATTTGGAGTATCTAGAACAACAAAATGATAGAGCTGAAAAGCTGGGAGTAGAAAACAATAAAACAGTCAATCTTTTTAGAATGGCAATTTTAAGTGTTAATGGAGTAACAGATCCAGCGCAACTTACACAGTTATATCAGGTGTTACCAGCGATTGATTCAAGAAAAATTAGAACAGTTATTAACAACATAGCGCCAACACTTTCAACCAAGCAAAGTGTCGCTTGCGGTTCCTGCGGTGAGGAAACGGAAAGCGAGGTGCCCTTCTCGTTGGGCTTCTTTTGGCCTGACCTCTGAGTATATGAAAGGTGTAACATATGAACACATTTTGCTGCTCCAGCATCATGGACACTTTTCATTTATAGAGGCGTACAATCTACCTGTTGGTTTAAGAAACTGGTTCGTAGATAAGAACATAGAGATTATCGAGCAAAGAAACAAGCAATATTCTGAATCCTGAGATATTTACTATGGATAATAATATTTTGGAGACCCTAATGCTATGGCGATAACTATAAAGGAAGTGTTGGAGGCAGTCAGCACTGCATCAAGCGCGCAGAAGCAGAAATTAAAGAGAGCCCTTGGTATAAAAGGTTTTCTGCAGGACACTGAGTTTAAACTTGGTGGCGGCGCCCTAGGTGATATGGGCGACGATGCTAAATTGACGTTCGATACTTTCGCAGAACTTCAAAGAACAATCGGAAATGCCGGCCAAACACTCCAAGGAGAGTTCTCTCAACTACTAGAATTTTCAAAAGAGTTAACAGGTTCTTCTGCAGAAGCAGCTAGGGCAATTACGGGTCTGGCAGACTCGATGCAATCATTTACATTTAGATCTGCAGAAGATTCTAGGGAACTCGCAAAACTCGGCATACAACTAAACAAGTTGGGAGTGGGATACGGTCAGCTTGGTGAAATACTTGATACAGCGGCGCTTGGGTTTGGAAAAAATCAAGAAGAGCTAGGTAAACTGGGTCGAGAATTAGCGACTATTGTAACAGCTTTCCCGGGACAAGCGTCTCAAATTGCTAGAAACTTCCAACAAGCACAATCAAATCTTGCATATGACTCAGGCAGGATAATGACAGTTTTCAAGAAGCTTCAGACAACTAGTTCTTTAACCGGCGTTAGTTTTCAAAATCTAACAAGTGCTTTTGGAGAATCTATGGATACTTTTCAGGGCTCATCTGAGAAAGCAGGTAAATTGAATGCTATATTAGGTAAGAGTGTTTTCAACTCTATTGATCTATTAGGCAGAACAGAAGGTGACAGAGTAGAAACTATAATAAGGGGCGTTAAAAGCAACTTGGGGGGCAGTGTTAACGACCTTGGAAAGTTCCAACTAAAAGCAATAGCAGATGGGTTGGGTCTGAATGTTGAAGATACAAGAAGGTTGCTGATGGGTCAAATGTCTGCAGACCAAGCTATCGCTAAAGCAACAGAAGCAAAGAAAACCCCTCAACAAATCGCAACCGAAAAATTAACGACCGCTTTAAAAGACCTGGAAGAAGCAATGACTGCTGATGAGCTTTTGTTAGCTTTTAAAGGTGTAGATTCTCCTTTGAGGAGAGCAGAACTACAAAGACAAACTGGTGCTAGAGCAGGGATATTCGCGGCCCTTCGAGGTGTAATAACTGGCGCGGATCAAAATAAAACTATCGCAACTACTGACGCACTGGTAAATCAAATAATCAACTCTTTGACTGTTGGAAAAGAAAGAGATCTGGGAGACCGACTGAAAAACAATATGGGCAGAAATTTCGGTGAACTTAACAAAGCGAGGCAAGACAAAATCCGCGCCGGAGGCTTCACTTCTGAAGAAAGAGTAGTAAAAGGTATTGTAGAGGAACTCAAAAAGGCAGCAAGCACAGGAAATATTAGTACATTCGCGGAAATTCTGAAAAAGAATGATTTAATCACAGCTGACCAACAGGCTAATGTCGATGCTAAAATTGCTGAAGCAAAAAAGATCAATGATGTTGTCAGAGAGCGCGCCAAGAATGAAGCAATCATCGATCCCGAAAAGAAGATAAAGAAGAAACCAGATGGTGATGATGACGATGCAATTCCAGGTGAAACTATGCTGGAAAAGTTTTTAAGACTTTTTACAGATAATAAAATAAAAATAGAGATTACGGGACTTACAGACCCAAAAGTGGCCACAGCTATTATTAAGGCTGCTAAATAACAAGGAGGGATACAGAAATGATATCATTTCATAATATAGCGAAAGGAAGCAATCATATGATTCGCTTCTTGCACGTCGCGACAAACACAAGAGTAGAGTTCCCTGCTTTCATTACAGAACACTCCGACAGAGTAACTGTTAGTTGGGGGACCGAACAGATCTTTGGTAGAATGGATCCAATAAAGCCTTATCAAGGTACAACAAGAACCATATCTCTGGCTTTCGATGTTGTAGCACCTGACTTAAACAAAGCAAGAGAAAATATGCAAAATTACAGCAAGCTTGTACAAATGATGTACCCTGTTTACGGCGCGCCCTTAGGTTATAACGCAGAAAGGGGAAGAGTTATAAAAGCACCACCACTACTGAGAATACAATTTCTAAATTTAATAAAAAATAATGCTCCCGCAAGTAGAGAGGAGGGATTGCTTGGGTGTATAAGTGGTTTTAATTTTAATCCAAACCGCGAAGCTGGCTTTTTTGCCGTGAATGAAGAGTTATTTCCAAAAGTTTTTAACATTGGTTTCTCTTTTGAGCCGCAGCACGAAAACCCGTTAGGATTTGACGGAGATAGGTTTATTACACCAGATTATCCTTATGGAAAAATAGATACAGAAACATCAGAGTCTACTGTTTCAACGACTAATTCTGACGTTGCAGCCAAAAAGCAAAATGATATTTTAGGAGGATAATCGATGCTAGATCGGAATGAAAAAAGAGATATACTGTTAAACGACCATGACCTTTACAAAAAAAAGCTAAGAGATAGGGGGATAAAATCTTTTAAGCATTACTCTAAAATGAAGTTTTCAATTATAAGCCCTGCTGATATGACAAATTTAACAATTATGGATCATATTTTTAAAACTGGAGATTCTTTGTCAAAGTTGGCGTATGAATACTATGGAAATTCTAGGTTCTGGTGGGTTATTGCAGTTTTTAACAAAAAACCTATTGACAATTTAATTAATTTAGGAGATATTATACATATTCCAATGCCATTGGAAGAAGCGTATTATTTAATTAACAGAGATGAGTGAGACTTCAACAAAATCATTTAACCAGCAAGCATACTTACTGTATCACTGGTTTTATAAGAAGAAAGATAAGCTATATGAAAAGAATTCTGGCTTTGGAAGTAAGATCAATAATTCCAAACTACGAGGTACTGCATCTGTACATCGTATAGTCGGCAATTACACTGTTCCTAACTTTGTTCCAAAGATTATGAGCAAGTCAAAGCTTAATTTGTACAAAGATTTTCTTAATTTGGAAACAAAAAAAGTGACAGCTCTTGTTCCCCACGTAAAACTTTATAAGGTGGAGCAGCGCTCGAACAAGCCTTTCTATTTTCCGAATTCTTCGGAAATGATGGATATCCATCGACTCCTACAGCCTGGAGCATCTATGGGAGGCGTAGGGTTGAAGAATTTTTCTATGACATTTCAAGGAAAGGATCCTTTTACAAGAGATAAAAATATTGTATGCAACTTGTCCATATTTATGGACTCTGCAGAATTACTATTCCGTCCACCCCCTCCTGGATTTGCACCACTTGCAGAATTGATAACGATCTCAAGAAATAAGTTTGTTCCTTTGAAAGAGGGATTATCAAAGCAGGTTAGTTCGGATCAAGTAAATAGGGCACACGCTCATGAGATCGCAGTAGATGTAGGGTATTCGATAGATGATGTTTCGGGTCTGTTCAGTATGGAAGAAAGGTCGGCTATAAAAAACACAAATATGTTTTTAAGATTAAACCTTACAGATCATTCTATAAATATAAATAGAGACGGCACAGCAGAATTAAAAGCTAGCTACATAGGAAGAGTTTCTGGTGTTTTGGCAGACACAACTTATAATGCTTTATTTCAGTCACCAGATTTTTTGGCGATAGCATCTGCTTTTTCAGAGAAGCAAGACGAAGCAGATAGTCAAGTGAACAACACAGATAGAAAAAAAGCCCAGGAAGACCTAAAATCAGAAATAAAAAAAGAAACCACAACTAGATTAAGGTCTATATTTGAATATCTAGACGGAAATATAAAAACTGTAAAAGACATAAAAAATTCAAGGATCCACAATATATATGCAACAAAGAAAAACATAGCTGAGTACTTAGATTTTGTAAACATGGATAGTCCGGGTGCAGATCTAGGGGGGACTAGGAAACCTCCTGAAGAAACCCCGGGATCTGGAACAGAAACACCAGATGAAAAAGAAGACGCCTCAGAAGAACACAAGTTCGAAATTACTGATTTACAAATAGATTATATTTACATGGCGGACTTGGTTGAGTCTTTTATATATAATGCAAAAAAGAATATAAACACAGCAAAACAGTTAATTAAATCAGATCCAGTTTTATCTAAGACGAAAAAAGAATTAAGAATACAGGCTCTTCAAGATTCATTGAGAGAACTATCGACATTTAAAGTTTTATTTGGAAGTATTGTTATTCCGCTAAAAAACAATTCTGCAGTTTCTGTAAACTTAGCAGATGTTCCTATATCATTATCTCTTTTACAAAAATATTTTTTTGAAAGAATACAACAAACATACGCAACTAAATACACCATAAATAATTTTCTTGAAGATTTAGTTGGAAAGATATATCCAATGCTTTTCAGAGAACATCTTTATAGAGATGCTCCGAATATGAGCATAGATTCTACCGTGAAAACAATGATGTTGTGTGGAGAAAAAACACAAAAACTCTCTCACTCTGCAGGTTCTGATGTAGATATCAGAGATCTACCAGACTTCTTAAAAAATCGTAATTCACTGAGAAGAAAGAAAGACGACATTGATTGTTTTGTTGTCTTTGTAGAACCTTCTAGTGATGATAGTGTTGGGCTTTCTGGAAATGTACTGCAAGATACTAGAAATGGTGTATATCACATAAATTTATCAAAAGACAGGGGCCTTTTAAAGAACATAAGCTTTTCTCAAGTATCCCAGAGGTTTAGAAGAGAAGCATTAATGCTAGAATCTGTTTCTCTTTACGATGAATTAAAGATGCCATATAATGCTAATATAGAAATGGTTGGGAACAATCTGTTTTTACCAGGATCTACAATCTACATAAACCCTTCTAGCATCGGTTTTGGAGATCCGAGAAATAAAAGGTCTTCGTCGGCTCGCCTAGGCATTGGGGGTTATTATGTAATAACGTCAGTTACCACTACTTTCAATAATGGCGTTCTTAGCACTAACATGGAAGCAATTTTTAACTCATGGCCAGATTCAGACAAATCTATGACACCAATCTCTTCTTTGTTCGCAGACTCTGGAATATATGAAAAAGCAGCTAGAATTGTAAATAGAAGAAAAAATGAGAATGGAGGTGGGTAATTATGCTTGATTTCAAAGGAGGAGCGGCTTCTTCTCTGAAAGAGGAATTCGATGAGAGAATAAGATATAGAATGGAAACAAGTAAATATAAGCAATATATGATTGATACCTTATATGAAGATCCTCATTACGGCTTTCTAAATAAAAATTTTGAACCAATCATTACAAATGTGGGCGATCAGTTTGAAAACTTACAGAACTTTGAAGATTTGTCTTTACCGGCGCAACGAGCCCTACCATTTGTAGTGAAAGCATTCAAGGGCTTTAGGGAACAATTCATGGATAGAACAAGAGCAGAGAATTTTTCGGTGCCAATGCTTCTCGGTGCAGTTGTCCCGATTAAGTCGCACCAGAGTTATGATATTCTTTACAAAGAATATTTAGACAACATGATTTTACAGTACAAAGCTAATTCTGGGAACTATGCCAGTTATCAAAAAAATGCTCTAATTGAAGATTTAATAAAAACAATTAAAGTCTTTCCAATAACTCAGAGTGGCTTTGTACTTTCTAGACACTGTCCAATTTCAACCACCGGTCTATCTTTAGAATTGGCAGAATTATCTTATTCTACAGATCAAGATAAAGGCGTAATTATGGATTCAGATAGTTACCTGTGCTTACTTAAGGATGCGAAAAGTTGGGGTTTTTATGTTGACAGAAATAATCCATGGAGATTAATATGCAATTTAAATTCTACTTACACTTCAGGCAACCTTCAAATGTATAAACCTGGAGTAGATAACGAGTATATATTGTCAAGATTTTTTAGAAGAAAAACACAATATGAAGACATACAAAGCGTTTTTAAAATGTTTCAAAGTTTTGGAATTAATAACTTGACAAATGAGGAACTTTTAGATTATACTGTACTTATAAGAATGGCAGAAACAGACATGGATCCGAACATGTATGGCAAAATAACACAAGAAGTGAACGATATTTACAGACTATACAGCAACAATTATCCGTCTGACCCGTACAAGGGTTCTTCGGCAATATTGGGCAAGTATTGCTCGATGAGGTTAAAGGAGATGCACTCTAATCGAGTAAAGGGCACACAACTAACACCTACAAGCTCTCAAGTTCAGAACATTAGTCAGCAAGGGTATACGTGATACTACAGACACTAGATATAAAAGATAATTGCAAAGGGATATTTCACCAAGGATCATTCATACTAGATGGCGCAAAAGAGTTGGCATCTAAATATTCTACAGCCTGGAAACATTCCCCAATTTTGGATGACGAGAAGTATCGCTATCTTTACTTATCTCTAAAGGATAATGATCTTTCATCTTATTCACACGACGTTGAATTATTTCTTACATATGAAAAAAAGATGCAAGCGCACCAAAAAGCGGCCGTGTCGGCAAAAGTAAGTTTAGAGGAAGAATGTTTCTTTGATCTGCTACCGGAACATCAGCTTACAAGATGGTTTTCTCTTCGACAACAGGCACTAGAGGTTTTACACAAAGCGACTGAAAAAGAAGACGATTATGATATCTTACATAAGGCCCATGTCCTGACTTCTGAGATTGGCCGCCAAGACCTAATGTTCGAGGGCAAGAAAGGCAGAGTACAATACAACATCTTTGGCTCGGCAACAGGGAGACTAACCACCAAGAAGGGTTCAGTACCCATTATGACCCTAAAGAGGGAAGACAGGTATAAAATAACTCCTCAGAACGATGCTTTCGTGGAGCTAGACCTAAACGCAGCAGAAGTAAGAACGCTAATGGCTCTATCAGGCCGAGAACAGCCACAGGAGGACATTCACGCATGGGTAACGAAGAATGTGTTTGGTGGAGAGATCGAACGCTCAAAAGCGAAGATAGAGTTATTCGCGTGGCTGTATAATCCTTCGAGTTCCGAAAGTCGATTTGACGAATTTTTTTCGCGGCTAATTTTTCGAGATTTTTTTGCCCCTGAAGACGAAGTGCTTACAACGCCATTTGGACGCAGGCTAGCCGTGGATGAAAGAAAAGCACAAAACTACTTGCTTCAATCGACGACATCTGATATAGTTATACAAAACGCATATAAGATCATGAAGATGTTAAAGGGCAAAAAAAGCCAAATAGCGTTTACACTACACGATTCGATTATTGTTGACATGTGCAAAAAAGACGCTATAATGCTAAGAAAGATAAAAGAGCAATTCGAGGAAACACCTTGGGGACCTTTTATGAGTACATGCAAGATCGGTAAAACATTCGGCGATTTAAAGGAGCTTAAGATTTGAAAACTATTTTAGGTATCGGGACAGCAGGCTGTAACGTAGTGGAAAAGTTGTCGAAACATCCTGTTTACGAATGCTACTATATTTCGAACGAAATCAATAAAACTTCAAAATTTAAGTTCAGTCTTCCAGAGATGGAAGAGCCAGAACAGTACGAAGAAATTGATGTATCGAAATTACATAAGTGGCTAGGCAAAATAAAAGAGAAATGCACAGTTATGCTGTGTGGAGGATCGGACTCATCAGCAATTACGCTAAAAGCCCTTGAGTATTTACACCAAAAAGGAGTAAAGCTGGACATTGTGTATTTTATGCCTGAAACAGAAGTTTTATCGGAAACCAAAATGTTGTTACAGCGTTCTGTTATGGGTATATTACAAAACTTTGCAAGATCTGGATTGTTTGAAAAAATTTGCCTTATATCCAACCTTCGGTTGGAAGAAATGGCCGGCTCTACAAACGTTTTCGAATATTACGATCAAATTAACCAGGTATTTGCTAGCACGTATTACATGATCGACGTCTTCAAAAACACAAAACCGGTAACTTCTACATTTAAAAGACAGAAAGAATCATGTAGGGTCACCACGATTGGGTTATCCTCTATTGAAGGTGAAGATAAGTTATTTTTCCCTTTCAATCAGGAGACAGAGGTGGTATACTATTATGGTATCAACGAAGAAAAATTAAAGACGGAAGAAAACTTGTTTAGAAAAATCACAAACAAAGTAAAATCAAGAATAACAGAAAATACAAAGGTAAGTTTTGGAATTTACCCAACCCAATATGAAGATGACTATATTTATGCGGAGTATTTTTCTCCAAAAATTCAACAAATAGTTGTTGACATAGAATAAAAAATAAGATATTATATA
>CAACVD010000978.1_pt1 | contig 13830 bp, 15 predicted proteins | sample 2381771 | NCBI WGS metagenome assembly CAACVD01 (sample SAMEA5211965, study PRJEB30684) | marine metagenome | biome: Marine; feature: Epipelagic; material: Water | collected 2015-10-15 | depth 15 m | reverse complement strand
ATATAACTTTTGATATAAACCAATTTGAAAGTCCTTTTGATAAAGCAAAAATGGCTGATATGATTTCTGATACTTATACAAGTGTTTTATCAGCGTCATTACCACAAGCTGGAATAACATCATCACAACAGACAGAAGTAAATACATTAAAGAATAAATCACAAACTACAAATCAAATATATCTAACTCAATCAGGTGATGGTTTAGATTTAGATATTGTACAAGATGGTGATAATAATTTAATCATTGGTCCAGATTTAACAAACGCTGGTTCTATATCAGGAACTAATAATGCGATTACACTTACACAAACCAATGATGGTAATGTATTAGGTATAGATGTAAATGGTAATACCAATGATGTAGATGTTGTTCAAAATACAAATCAAAATGCTATCGTGGATATTACAGGCAATTCAAACACTTTAGATTTAGAACAAATACATTTAAATAATAGTGGTGAGCATTTCTCTAAAGTCACAGTAAATGGTAATAGTAATTCAATTACCATAGACCAAAAAGAGACTGGTAATAAAATATTATTTTTAGATGTAGATGGTAGTAATAATGTTCAGGTAGATCAAAAAGGAACTGGTAGTCACTTTTTAGATATAAACTTAACAGATAGTCATACAGTAGATGTCACACAAGATGGCTCTGGTAGTCATAACGCTAAAGTACATTTAAGTGGTAATCCATCATCAGTCACATTGACGCAGGACAGTAGCAACAATCAAAACTACTACCTAGAACAAAACTGCTCATCTTCTAGTTGTTCAGCGACTGTCACACAAAACTAAATACTAATAGATGAAGAAGTTATTAACTCATTGGACAATCGCATTTGTCACTTTATTTGTTCTCACATTTATAGGTTTCAAAGATCCACAGGTAAAAGAGATATTAAGACTAAAAGGTTTTGATTTACTTTTACAATCAGAGAAAAAAGAAATTTCAACAAACATTGCAGTAGTATCTATTGATGAAAAGGCTATGGAGAAATATGGACAATGGCCTTGGAAAAGAGATATACTCGCTGATGTTATTATGCAGTTAAGAGAACAAGGTGCTGGTGTTATAGTATTACCTATATTGTTTAGTGAGCCAGATAGACTTGGTGGCGATGAGGCCTTGACAAGTGTATTAGAATATGGTATAGTCATATCACAAATAGGAACAAATCAAACAAATAAAAATTCTGTACCGAGAGGTGTTGCGAAAATCAACGATCCATTACCTTTCTTATTTGAATGGGGTGGAATGTTAGGACCAATAACAGAGTTTCATAACGCAAGTGGTGTAGGTGTATCAAATACAATACCAGAGGTAGATGGTGTAGTTAGAAGAATACCTTTACTTATGAAAATAGGTGAAGACATTTATCCAGCAATGGCGATAGAAGTTATTAGAGTTGCTGTAGGCGCACCTAGTTATCAAGTTAAATCAGGTGACGCTGGTATTATAGCGATGAGAGTACCAGGTTTTAATAAGATAGAGACAGATGCGAATAGTAGAATATGGTTAAGATGGAACAAAAGTTATCCTACAATATCAATAGCAGATTTAGAGACTAACGAAATAAGTTTAGAAGGTAAGACAGTGATTATAGGTATGAGCGCTGAAGGATTAGGTGGTATAATAGCCACACCAGTAGGTGAAAGATATGCATATGAACTAACAGCGTCAACTTTGGATACAGTATTAGATGGAAAGAATATAAAGAGAGTTGATATTAGTTTTTTATCTGAACTAGCTGTATCATTTTTATTAGGTGCTATTATTATTGTAATGACAAGATTTATGCCTTATTGGGTAATAGGTATTAAGTTAATATCTTGGTATATTGTAGCAGTGTGGTTAAGTCACTTTTTCTTTACCAAGTATTCAATGTTAGTAGATGTAAGTTGGATTATAATTGTATTTACAATTGTAGGATTTCATAGTGTATTTAATAGATTTATTTTAGAGTTTAAATTAAAACAACAAATAAGAAAACAGTTTGAAAAATATTTGGATCCTAGACAAGTTGCTATACTTGTAAAGAATCCTGAGAAGTTAAAACTTGGTGGCGATAGAAAAGAAATGTCATTTTTATTTATGGACATAGTAGGGTTTACACCCATATCAGAATTTTATAAAAACAATGATGATCCTGAAGGTTTGGTCAATGTAATAAATGATTATCTAAATCGTATGAGTAAAATAGTATTAAAGAACGGTGGAACGATTGACAAGTATATGGGTGATTGTATTATGGCATTTTGGAATGCGCCACTTGATTGTCCTAATCACGCAGAGATGGCTGTACAAACAGGAATAGAATGTGCGATAGAAACACAAAAGTTAAAGAAAGAATTTAAAGAGAAAGGTCTACCAGATATTAATATAGGCTCTGGTGTAAATACTGGAACTTGTATTGTCGGTAATATGGGTAGTGAAAACCGACTTGATTATTCTGTAATAGGTGACGCTGTAAACTTGGCGGCTAGACTTGAAGCTGCTACAAGAAACTATAAAGATGATAATGGTAATGTTGCTCCTTTGATTTATTCTTCATATACAAAAGAACAATTGAAGAATATTAAATCAGAAGAATTAGATAGAATATTTGTGAAAGGTAAAAAGGAGTTAGTGACAATCTATAAACCAGTAGCAAACTTAATGGAGGGTTATGACCTTACTTCAAAAGAGAAAGATCAGACTAATAGCAAAAAGGATAATAAGAAATGAAAAAAAACTCAAACTATATTTACTCAATTTACATTGGCTCAAAATTAAGAAACAAAAGTTACGCAGAAGGAAACGTACATTTATAAAACTCTGGAAGTTAAAAAGACTAAATACACTCAGACGACAAGGTCTAGCAGCATAGAAACTTGACTTCCACAAAAAAATAAATATAATATAGCTAATATATCAATCAATGCTTTAAATGCATATGACCCATATGGGAATTTAAGCTTATTATAAACGTCTTTAACGAGATAGAACTATGGCAGATACAACAGAAATAAAAGTAGATATAGAATCATTAAGAAAAGATATTGAAAATGTCAATACTATTCATAATAGATTAGATACAGCTATAGATAAATTAACTGATGTATCTACATCTATAAAATCTATGCTTGCTGTACACGAAGAAAAGATTGCAAGACAAGAAAAGATAGATGAAGTTATATTTGACAAATTAAAAGATAGAGCAGATGAAATATCTGATGTTTATAGAGAGTTAAAGAAAGATGTGGAAATGAGTGAAAAGAGATTACTCATTGAAATTAAGTCATTAAAGAACGATATAGGCGCTAGAGTTGGTGTTTTAGAAAAATACAGGTGGATTATCATAGGTGGAGCGATTGTCATAGGGTGGATTTTATCAAAGAACTTTGTTGCAATTATGAATATGATGGCCACATCTTAGGGTTGACTTTTTTGATGAATAGTGTTATTATGAAGGTGTGTTATGTCAAGTTATATAGATTTAAAGTATATCTCTAATTTAAAGAGTAGATTATCTCAATTTAAACAGAAGAATGATTATCTGTTTAATTTTAGATGCCCACATTGTGGTGACTCTAAAAAATCAAAATTAAAAAGTAGAGCATATTTGTATCGTGTAAAAAACGATATGTTTTTCAAATGCCACAATTGTGGTATGGGTCAGAACTTGGCTAACTTTATCAAGTTTATAGATCCAAGTATGTATTCTGAATATCTTTTAGAAAGATATAAGAAAGGGGCACCAGCGACACCGAAGCCTCAGTTTGATTTCAAACCAGCGTTTGAAGATAGAACTATACTTGACGATTTGAAAAGTATAAAACAATTAGATGATGAACACCCAGCTAAACAATACGTTGTAGGTAGAAAGATACCTAGTGAATTTTATGACAAACTTTATTTTTGTGATAAGTTTGGCGCACTAGTAAACAAAGTAAAACCAAAAACGTATGGTGACAAAGACCATCCTAGATTAGTCATACCATTTTATGATACAACTGGAAAGTTATTTGCTTTTCAAGGTCGTGCTTTTGGTAAAGAACAACCAAAATATTTAACGGTAAAACTAGATGAAAATAAACAAAAAGTTTATGGCCTTGAAAGAGTTAATTTTCAAAGACCTATCTTTATCACAGAAGGCCCACTTGATAGCCTTTTTGTTGATAATTGTCTTGCTGCTGCTGGAGCTGATTTAATATTAAAAAACAAAATTAGTAATGACCAAGTGACATATATATTTGATAATGAGCCAAGAAATAAAGAGATTGTAAAACGTATGTATGATGTGGTTGAAAAAGATTACAACCTTGTGGTGTGGCCAGAAGATGTGCGACATAAAGACATTAACGATATTATTATGGCTGGCATGAGTAAAGCTAAACTCGCTGACTTACTAAATAAAAACACTTACTCAAAACTTTCAGCACTAACGAAATTAAACGAATATAAAAAGGTATAGGAGGATACGAATGGTTGATAATATTAATGTGGTTAAACGTGGTATAAGAGGTAAAGAGCCACTTAACATTGAAAAGATACATGAAATGGTTGAGTATGCATGTGAAGATATAAGTGGTGTATCGGCTTCACAAGTAGAAATGCAAAGTGGTTTACAATTCTATAATGATATTACCACAGATGATATTCAACAAATCCTTATCAAATCAGCAGCAGATTTAATTTCTTTAGATAGTCCAAACTATCAATACGTTGCGGCAAGATTATTACTTTACAGTTTAAGAAAACAAGTTATTGGAAGACTTTGGGACCATCCACATTTATTTGACCATGTTAAAAAGGCTGTAGAGAAAAATGTTTACGACAAACAAATTTTAGAAAAGTATCAAAGAAAAGACTTTGATAGAATGGAAAACTGGATTAACCATGAGAGAGATTATACTTTTACATATGCTGGTTTAAGACAAGTCATTGACAAATATCTAGTACAAGATAGAAGTAATGGTGAAGTATTTGAAACACCACAGTTTATGTATATGTTAATATCAGCTACAATGTTTGCTGATTATCCTAAAGAAAAGAGAATGACCTATGTTAAAAAATATTATGATGCGATTTCGCAATTCAAAATCAATATTCCTACACCAGTTATGGCGGGTGTTAGAACTCCTCTCAAACAGTATGCAAGTTGTGTTCTGGTTGATACTGATGACACTTTACCTAGTATTTTTTCTAGTGATATGGCTATCGGACGTTATGTTGCGCAGCGTGCTGGGATTGGTATTAACGCTGGTAGAATACGAGGCATCAATGCGAGGATACGAGGGGGTGAAGTACAGCACACAGGCGTTATTCCCTTCCTTAAAAAATTTGAGGCAACAGTTAAGTGCTGCACTCAAAACGGAGTTAGGGGCGGTAGTGCTACTGTTCACTTCCCTATTTGGCACCAAGAGATAGAAGATATAATTGTACTTAAAAATAATAAAGGTAGTGAAGATAACAGAGTTAGAAAATTAGATTACTCTATACAATTATCAAAACTATTTTATGAAAGATTTATTAATGAAGAAGATATAACTTTATTCTCACCACACGAAGTACCAGAATTATATGAAGCTTGGGGCACACCAGAATTTGACGAGTTGTATTTAAAAGCTGAAAGAAAATTAAGTATTAAGAAAAAGAAAATATCAGCACAAGAATTATTTTTTGACATACTAAAAGAAAGAGCAGAGACAGGTAGAATTTATATTATGAATATTGACCATTGTAATACTCACTCATCATTTAAAGATTTAATTAGAATGTCAAATTTATGCCAAGAGATTACACTTCCTACGGATCCAATTCAACACATAGACGGCGAAGGTGAGATTGCTCTTTGTATTTTATCTGCTATCAATATAGGAAAGATTGATAAAAGAGACGAGTTAGAAGAACTATGCGACTTGGCTGTAAGAAGTTTAGATGAAATTATAGATCATCAAAAGTATCCAGTAATGGCTGCTGAAATATCTACAAAGGCTAGAAGAAGTTTAGGTATAGGTTATATTGGTCTTGCTCATTATCTAGCTAAAAAAGGTTATTCATATGAACAAAAATTAGGCTGGCGTCAAGTTGATAAACTTACAGAGTCATTTCAATTCTATCTATTAAAGGCAAGTAATGACTTGGCAAAAGAAAAAGGTCAATGTGAATACTTTAATAGAACAAAATATTCTGATGGTATCTTACCAATAGACACTTACAAGAAAGAGGTAGACGAGGTTGTAACCAGAAATCTAACTTACGATTGGGAGTGGTTAAGGAAAGAAATAAAAGAGCACGGACTCCGACATAGCACACTCTCTGCTCAAATGCCATCAGAATCATCTAGTGTGGTCTCAAATGCTACTAACGGCATTGAGCCACCTAGAGATTATTTAAGTGTTAAGAAAAGTAAGAAAGGTCCACTAAAACAAGTGGTACCTGATTATAAAAAACTTAAAAATAACTATACGTTACTATGGGATATGAAATCTAATGAAGGTTATATAAATGTAGTATCAGTAATGCAAAAGTATTTTGACCAAGCGATAAGTGGAAACTGGTCATATAATCCAGAACACTTTGAAGAAAACCAAGTGCCACTATCTCAAATGGCACAAGACTTATTAACCACATATAGACTAGGATGGAAAACTAGTTATTATCAAAATACATATGACGCTAAAAAAGATATTGACGAACCATCACACCCGATTGGTTTTGTAGATAATGTTCCAGAGGAAGATAAATCAAAAGAGGAGGACGAGAATTGTGACTCGTGTACTATATAATGTTTTTACAAGCAAACCTACCACCAATAGAGTTATACGTTAAGAAAGAGTATCTTTACGATTTAGAAAAAGGTCACGGTGAATTAGTTGAGGGTCTATGGGTTACAGTAAAGTCTATACAAGGTAGAGCATTATACTTTGAAACTTATTTACCAGAGTATGGCGCAGTATATGATAAACTACCACTGTCAGCTTTTGTATGGAAAAAAAATTATGAAGGTGAAATGAAATTAGAAGAACTAGAACTATGGGATTGTTTTAGTTATCATATATCTGTATTAGAAAAAAGATTTTTAAAAGGACAAAGAGCAAAGTATTATAGTCCTAGTAAGGTGTGGCATGAAGGTACATATATGTTTACGATTGATAGTTGTCATGCGGATAGTAATTTACTAAATACTACGTTTAGTGAGCTACCGACACAGCACAAATCATTTAATATATTAAAACTAGACAACGGTTATTTCGCAGCACAACCAAATAATCGTATGTTAATTTATGATAAGTCTTATAGCCCGAAACAATTAAAGTTTCCTGACTTTAAAGTATCATCTATTGAGTATTCTGTTGAAGATAAACAGAAAATAACTTTTGGTGATGATGACGAATTTTTTTACGGAATAAAGGAAAAAAAATAATATGAGTAGATCAGTTTTTAATAAAGGTAAAGATGTCAGTTTTTTAAAACAACCAATGTTCTTTGGTGAAGATTTGGCTGTACAAAGATATGATACAATGAAGTATCCTATATTTGATAAGTTGACACAGCAACAGTTAGGTTATTTCTGGCGACCAGAAGAAGTCTCTTTACAAAAAGATAGAAACGATTACGCAGAATTAAGACCAGAACAAAAAGATATATTTACTTCTAATCTAAAATATCAAACTATGTTAGATAGTGTACAAGGTCGTGGTCCTTGTTTAGCATTCTTACCTTTTTGTTCATTACCAGAACTAGAGGGTTGTATAGTGACATGGGATTTTATGGAAACTATTCATAGTAGAAGTTATACATACATTATAAAAAATTTATATTCTAATCCTAGTGATGTATTTGATACAATCATTAAAGACGAGAAGATAGAAAAGAGAGCTCAATCTGTTACACAATGTTATGATGACTTGATAAACGCAGGTCACAAATGGCATTTAGATAAATCAAAAATAGATGAGTACGAGTTAAAGAAAAAATTATGGAAAGCATTAGTCACAGTAAACATACTAGAGGGTTTAAGATTTTATGTATCGTTTGCTTGTAGTTTTGCTTTTGGTGAACTTAAATTATTAGAAGGATCAGCAAAGATTATTTCGTTTATCGCAAGAGACGAAAGTCAGCACTTAGCAGTTTCACAAAGAATTATAAACAATTATAGAGATAATGAAAAAGATAAGGTTATGGATAAAGTGATTAAAGATACTGATAAAGAAGTTTATGCAATGTATGATGAGGCAGTACAAGAAGAAAAAAGATGGGCAACTTATCTTTTCTCTAAAGGTTCTATGATAGGTTTATCGGAAAAATTATTACATCAATTTGTAGAGTATATGGCTAATAGAAGAATGAAAGCTATTGGTTTAACACCAGCGTATGAACAAAAGTCTAATCCATTACCATGGATAGATCATTGGTTAAACAGTAAAGGTACACAGAATGCTCCACAAGAAACAGAAATAGAAAGTTATGTTATTGGTGGAATAAAACAAGATGTTAAGAAAGATCAATTTAAAAAATTTAAACTGTAATGGAAAAAGTAGTTAAGAAGTGCTCAAACTGCACTACTAAATATACCATAGTATGGGACGAAGAAGAACAGGACCTAGATCCTTTAACTTGTCCGTTCTGTGGATATGAAGTAGAATCAGAGGAAGATAGTGAGCATGAAATACCAGAAGAAGCAACGGACGATAGTTGGAATTGATTATAGTTTAAATAGTCCTGCTATTTGTATAGCAGATAATAGTTTTGATTTTAATAAATGTTCTTTTCACTTTCTAACAAGTAAAAAGAAACATATTGGTAATTTTGGTAAAAATATATTTGGTTATGAACATAAAGAATACAAAACTCCTATTGAAAGATTCACAAATATTTCCACTTGGGCTCTGGATATTATTCACAATCATAAAAAAGATACGGCAAAAGTTTTTATTGAAGGCTATTCGTTTGGCTCTAAAGGTCAAGCAGTATTTCAAATCGCTGAGAACTGCGGTATACTTAAATATAGATTACAACTGTCACCCTCTATATTGTATGATACAGTTGTACCAAGTGTTGTTAAAAAGTTTGCGTCAGGTAAAGGGAATGCAGACAAACAATTAATGTATAATAGTTTTCTAAATCATACTGGTGCTGATTTATTGAAAGCTTTTGATATGGGTAAGTTAAATAATCCTGTGACAGATATTGTAGATAGTTATTATATAGCAAAAGTTGGTTATGAAAATTTTGAAAGCAAAAAATAAAGTAGAAGGTTGTGAAACCCTAGTTGCTGATTTAGAAAAATTAGACTTTGGTCATTGTTCAATAGATGGACCAGGTTTTATTAAACTATATAATAGTATAGGTGACAAAATGAATTGGCCTTTAATATTAATGAATGGTCGATTAAGATATGGAAACAAAAGACTAACGTATGCCAAGATGCTTGGTTATACACACATTGAAGTTGTTAATGTAAATGATGATAAGGAGTTAGAACGAGTTAGAGTTATGACTTGTTGGAAAAGATTATGAAGAAGGCGATTATAACTGGTATAACAGGACAAGATGGTGGTTATCTAGCGAAACTACTATTAGATAAAGGATACAAGGTCTACGGCGCTCAGAGACGTAATACGGGTAAAAGATACTGGCGTTTAGATGAATTAGGTATTAGAGACGATATAGAGATAGTTGACATAGATTTAACTGAACCATATAATATATCAAAACTATTAGATAAAATACAACCAGACGAGTTTTATAATCTTGCGGCACAATCATTTGTTGCATTATCATTTGAACAACCACAGGTGACAACACTAACAAATGCCAATGGTGTTTTAAATATACTTGACGCCATAAGACATAATCACCCTAAAGTAAAATTTTATCAAGCATCAACGAGTGAAATGTTTGGTAAAGTTTTAGAGACACCACAAAGAGAGACTACAAGATTTTGGCCTAGGTCACCATATGGCTGCGCCAAGGCTTATGCTCATCATCTAACAGTAAATTATAGAGAGAGTTATAATCTACATTTAAATTGTGGTATTTTATTTAACCATGAAAGTCCTATGAGAGGTGAAGAATTTGTCACTAGAAAAATTACAAAAGGTTTAGTACAATGGTTAAAGAATGGTAAACCTTTAGAGCTAGGTAATTTAGATTCTAAAAGAGATTGGGGTCACGCAGAAGATTATGTTGAAGCAATGTGGTTAATGCTACAAGAAGATATACCAGATGATTATGTAATAGCAACTGGTAAGACACATACAATAAAAGATTTTATAACAAAGTGTTTAGATAAGTTAGAAATTAGTTACTTCAATGAGGGTGATGAGTTTAGAGATAATCACGGTAATTATTTAATTAAAACTAATCCAAAATTTGTTAGACCAGCAGAAGTAGATTTACTAATAGGTGACCCTATGAAAGCAAGAGAAAAACTATTATGGAAACCTAAACACGATTTAGATAGTTTAATTGAAGATATGATACAAGCAGACTTAAAGAGATATGGCAAATAAATTAATTTGGACAGACGAAGATAAGTTTTTCATAACAACTTTTAATAAAAGATTGTATAATGATTACGCTCATAAGTTTTTACAAACATATGCTGAAACAAAACAAACAATCAAAATGATTTGTTATGTAGAAGAAGATTATCAATATCCAAATTATACTGGTGTAACTTATGTCAACTTACCACAAGAAATGCCAGAATTAGTTGCGTTTAAAAAAAGACATAAAGATAAGATATGGCATGACGATAGTGACTTCTTACAAAACGCTGTTAGATTTTCTCATAAAGTATTCGCACAATATCATGCAAGTAAATTAGGTAAAAAATTTATGTGGTTAGATGCAGACAATATTTTTATGAAACAGTTTCCTGATAATTACATAGATACTTTTATACCAGATGATACGTTTACAACTTTTTATGGTAGAGATCATTATACAGAATGTGGTGTAGTGGGATTCAATTGTACGCTAGATGTTAGTAAGAAATTTTTTGATATATATTTAAGTCATTATACAAAAGATACAATATACAATCTACCTAACAAAACAGATTGCCACGCTTTTGATAATACTAGAAAATTGGTTGAAGTGAAAGAAAGAAATAAGAATGATGGTCATGGTGGCCACATCATAGCTAGAGATAAAGAAATAAACCCTTACATAGATCATAAAAAGGGTAAAAGAAAATATAAGGACAATAGTCCAGAATGGGTGAGGCAAACAAATGAAAGCAGGTAAGATATGGGGTCAAACTGAATTGATTCACGCTAATGGCGTATTAGAGTTTCATAGAATAGAATATAAAAAAGATGTTGCGTGTTCTAAACACAAACATGAATTTAAATGGAATGGTTTTTTTGTAGAGTCAGGTAAAATGAAAGTTTTAGTTTGGCAGAAAGATTATGATTTAGTTGATGAGACAATATTAAACCCTGGTGATTTTATGCAAGTTAAACCTGGTGTCTTTCATCAATTCGTAGGACTTGAAGATGGTGTTGCCTTTGAATTATATTGGGCAGAGTTTGACCATAACGATATAAAAAGAGAAAGTGTAGGTCAATTCGTAAACGAGAAGTAATGGCTAGAAAGATTTTAATAATGGGTTTACCTGGTAGTGGAAAAACTACACTTGCTAAAAAACTAGCACCAATGTTTAATGCTGTATGGTTAAATGCTGATAAAGTTAGAGAAGAAGCGAATGATTGGGATTTTTCTGAAATGGGTAGAACCATACAATCTAATAGAATGAAAAGATTAGCACAAGAGGCTATTGATAAAAATAGAAATGTCATAGCAGACTTTGTTTGTCCTACTGAAAATACTAGACGAAACTTTGGTGCTGAATATACCATATGGATGGATACAATTAAAGAAGGTAGGTTTGAAGACACTAATAAAATGTTTGAACCACCTATATTTTATAACTTTAGAGTGACACATAAAGATGCTGATATGTGGGCATTTTTAATTAAACAAGATATACAAAAAAAATTAAGAGGAGTAGGTCCACATGATTAATATTTTTATAGGATATGATAGAAACGAACAGATTGCATACCATGTTCTATCACAAAGTATATTACGAAACGCAACAAGACCAATTAGAATTACACCACTCTATCAACCTAATATTAAATATGAATTTAGTAGAGAAAGAAGTAAGATAGAATCAACAGAGTTTTCTTTCAGTAGATTTATTGTACCTAAACTTATGGACTATTCTGGTTGGGCATTGTTTATGGATTGTGATATGTTAATGAAAGCTGACATATCAGAACTATGGGCATTGAGAGACGATAGATATGCGGTACAAGTAGCTAAACATGATTATGTACCAAAAGAAAAGACAAAATTTTTAGGACAAGAACAAACAATATATCCTAGAAAAAATTGGTCTAGTTTTATGTTAATGAATTGTAGAAAGTGTACAACACTCACTAGTGATTTTGTAAATACTTCTACAGGCTCACAATTACATCAATTTAAATGGATAGATGATGATGAGCTAATAGGTAGTATACCACTTGAATGGAACTGGCTAGTAGGTGAGTATGAAAAGAAAGATAATATAAAAAACTTACATTATACAAAAGGTGGACCATATTTTAAAAATTATAATGATTGTGATTATGCTGAAGATTGGTACAAAGAATATAATAATATGAAAAAGGTTGATATTGAATAATGAATATAGAGTTTGGTGGTGGGGAAAATCCTCGTAAAAAAGATTATAGACAAGTTGATATACGAAAAATTAGAGAAGATGATATAGTATGTGCTGCTTGGGAAGTAGAGAAACACATAGAGCCAAACACTATACAAAACATTTACTCACGCCATTTCTTTGAACATCTAACTCACACACAAGCGCAGAGAACACTAGATGCATGGTATAATATATGTGTATCAGGCGCAGAGATAACTATGTTAGTCCCTAATATGAATTTACACTTATGGCAATGGAACAATTGGGATAAGTTAGATGACAAACAAAAAGATCATTGTCGTGCTGGTTTTTGGGGTTGGCAAAGAGAAGGTGATGAGAGTGCTTGGGATTTACACAAATCAGGTTATGATTATGAGAAACTAAAAGAGTTAGTTGAACAACATAAATTTAAAGACATCAATAAGATAATGCCAGATGGTCCAAAAGATAAACACTTGGCAGTTAAGTTTTACAAATGATAAGTCTAAACATATATCTAGCAACCACAGGTGGTAGTAAGAGAGACATAATGAGAGCGTTTGGTGAAGGCGCAAAGAAACATGGTGTTGAAGTTTGTTATGTAGATGGCCATGATTATAGAAAATCTGATTTTGCTATGATCTTTGCTCACAAATCAGAAGGTACAGACTCTCCTAATCACAATTTTAGACAAAAGGTATTAGATAGTCATAATGATAATATATTCTTTGTTGATAGTAATGTTTTAAAAACTTATGAAAAAGATGTAAGATATTTTAGATTTCCACAAGGTTCTGTACACCCACATCAAGCAAACTATATGTTAGATGAAGATACAAGTAGAAACGATCAGATAATAAAAGATATGGATTTAAAAATTAAACCATGGCGTAAAGACGGTGAACATATTTGTTTATTTTTAAATAGAGGTATTGGTGGTTTCTCTACGTTTGGTAAACCTTGTTATGAATGGGCAAAAGAAACTATATGGAATATTAGACAATACACTAATAGACCAATACTAATAAGATCACATAGACACGCTGGAACTAGTCCACAGCTTACAGAAGACTTAAAAAATTTAGATGATATAATGTTAGAACATACAGATATTACACATACTAGATTAGGTGAGACAA
>CAACVD010000976.1_pt1 | contig 13834 bp, 11 predicted proteins | sample 2381771 | NCBI WGS metagenome assembly CAACVD01 (sample SAMEA5211965, study PRJEB30684) | marine metagenome | biome: Marine; feature: Epipelagic; material: Water | collected 2015-10-15 | depth 15 m | reverse complement strand
TGTCTTTGTGATCTAACACAGAGCCATAAGCCATAGCCAATTTAAGTGTTTCCTTTTTCATGCCCTTAGCGCCATCAATAATATTGACAGTGTGTGGTCTAGATTTGTTCATGTTTCCATTATATTCTATATCTATTAGAATATTTCTTTTATCTAAGGGGAGTTTTGATAATGCTAGTTTGTTATACGAATCAATTGAGTTGTCAACTAAGTCACCAATTGCTCTTAAGTAATCATAGTCACCATTTCTCAATGATTGAACCAACTTACAAGTTGGTAGTATTTCTTCTTCTGAAGATTTTAATTTTTTAATTGTCATTTTTTTAAATATCCTTTTTTAGGCTCCGAAATATATTCCGAAGGAAAAGTGCCCCTATTTATAGTGCGGGGCCAACACCTTCCAAACACTAACTTTCTTGATTTAGAAAGTTTTTCAAAGCTGAATCGACAGAGCCTTTGTTACTATTGTAGCGCTCAGACTCTCTGGAGAAACCCTCTGAGTTAACATCGGAGGACAGGTATTCGTCCAGTAAGGCTTGTACATCGGAAGTAGAATGCCTCTGGAACAGGGTCTCAATCTCAGGAATCGAGCTAATTAGTTCATCACAGTCAGCTACAGCATCATCACACAAAACAGAGGGTCTACGACGAGGCTTCAATTGAGTCTTTGGAAATGATCCAGGAGTGCCGGGAACAGTGTAGGTCAATACAATATCGGTTCCCGACTCCTCATGTGTAATATCTCCATAGTCTGGATCAAGGACATAGGATAGTAAGGTCTCATATGCAGTTTTACCATAAGCCCAAACTCTCACACCTTTGCTCTCTTCGCCGCGAACTACAATAGGAGAATAGTATCGCTTACGAGCAAATAGCTTTTTAGCCTCTCGCTTTGAGGTATCATCATTTCTTTCTACACCTTCACGCCATAGTTTTGACGCAAAGTCACAAATAGGGCAATCTTCTCCATGATTGCGCTTGGGGCAAAGAATTCCAGGATTCTTACCAACATTATAGTGGAAGTGAAATTCTTTAAAGGGGTCTCCATCTGCTGATGGAAGTATACGTACAGTTTGGTCGCCTTCGCTAGGGCGCCACTTTGTGTTGTCTTGTTCTTTACCATTGTTCTGAGAAACTCCAAGTTTCTTTCTCATTAAATCTAAGTTTATAGCCATTGTTGTCTCCTTTGTTTAGCTAAGTTTTTTGTCTTTAAGGACTAAAGTCAGGGGGAATAATCCCCCTGCTAATTTAATATAACCAATTATCGGTTAGCTGCCAAATGTTATTTGGACTTTTGATTCAGATAAGCTACCTACTTGCGTAGATGTGTTGAATCGACGAAATTGCTTTCGATCAATATCCCATACAACTTGGGTTTTACCATCACGTGACAACTGATTCTTACGCTGACTATCGGAAAAATGTGTATTTGGTAAGTCTTGTGGCTTAACAAAATTCATTGTTCGAGTTGAACCATCAGCTTTTGTGAAAGTACCAGTGTATTGTGTGTAAATGTTAGACATATTAGCTCCTATTGTTAATGTCGTGTAAGTTATTATTTTGTAGTGGTTGAATAGATTGTGACCTTAGAGTTTGTGATGATGGTCAACAATGACGCAACTCGTTACAAGTTTTTGTCTTACGTTTGTAATATAACCGTTTGGGTTATTGTTGTCAAGAAAAAAGTTAAAGTTTTTTTCTTAATGATTTGTAATTTTTTGAAAAGCTTTTCTTGCTTACACTATTAGTATAACTAAGTTTGTATTAGCTGTCAAATGAATATTTGACATTTGTTGAAATTAATGAACCAACTTGTGTCGAATGGTTAAAACGACGAAATGATCGGAGTTGAGTATCATAAACTACCTCAGTTTTACCATCACGGGAAAGATTACTTTTAATTTGTCCCTCAGAGAAATGCGTACTAGGCAAGTCTTGGGTCTTAATAAAGCTCATTGTACGTGTTGAGCCGTCAGCTTTTGTAAAAGTTCCAGTGTATTGTGTGTATATAGACATATTTTCTCCTATTATGAATGTCTTGTAAGTTATTGTCTTATATTGGAAAAGTGGATTGTGCTCTTAGGGTTTGTGATGGTGAACATCAATGACTTTACTCGTTATAAGTTTTTTGCTTACTCTATTATTATAACATGTTTACTTGTTGTTGTCAAGAGTTTTTTTTATTTTTTTTCTTGAATGTAGTGTGTAAGTTTCAAAGAATAAAAGAATGATTGGGTATGCTCTGAAGGGTAGATAGCAAATGATGATACAATGTTATTTTCTTCATCTTTCATTATTCTCTCCTTTATTTTATTAAGCATGTCCTTGTCTTTCTCTAATTGTTTTTTGCTTACACTATAAAGATAACTTGCCTCTGTGATACTGTCAAGGGGAAATAACATTTTTTCTTCATTTTTTTTGAAGTTTCCCGCAGACAGGGTACATATTCTTGAAACAATTTTTGATTCATGGTCTGAGCCCATGACAGGGTTCTGTGATTTAAGCCACTCAAGCGTCTCAATTGAGTTCGCAATTTGTTTGTTTATCATATTGTACATCTCAGTGATTGGCTGGTTTCCAATAATTTCTAAAACGTTTTTGTTGGAGAACAGATACATTCTATTGAACAGACCTGATCTTGTGTACTCTTGCAGTACGCCATATAGAACTTTGTTTCTTTTTAACTGTACTGTGTTGCATAGTGTTGTATCCGGATAAATATACATAATATTTATTTTTTTATGTTTGATGGTCTCAAGCACTCTAAGCGAACATCCAGCAACTTTGCCAGACCCGCAAAGGGCTACCCAGCACTCATCATCGCTAAAATCAAAACGATCGGAAAAGTCCGGACAATATTGTTCATAATCCTCCGTCTTCTTGCACTTCTTTGGAAAGTCTTCTGATGTGATTGAAATCTTTGTGTGATGGTCGCTGAACTCATTAATTAAGTTGTGACCTGCGTTTCCTATTCCTATTAAGACCATGATACCTCCGTCATATCTTTTAAATTGTGTCCAACGTGGACGGATGATTTGAACCATCCCAATTGTGTATCCTCAAATATTTCTTGAATCTGCGGTAATAAGTGGCGGTCGTTAAGATCTAGATCAATTGTTAGCGAATCGTGAACTACGGAATGAACAAATGATTTAGCTTGTTTTAAAAACTTATTTATCTTAACGCACTGCATCATACAGTTGTCTGACGATGAGCTCTGCAGAAGATAATTGAGAGAATGAAAATCATCCGTTGCTATCTTTCTACCAAGAGGTGTATTAACAACTCCATCAATATAATATTTTTTTAATATGTCTGTCTTGTTATAAAACTTTTCGGTTAGATAATCTTCAGAGTTTGGATTGTAAAGCCATGCAAAGAATCTTTTCTTTGCTTCATCTCTTGAGCCAAGACCGCTATATACGTTATTAAGATTGAATGTGTGTATGTCCTCGCGAGGATGATCGCCGGTCGACAACGACAGCAGCGTTCTAATCTCCGCGCCATTCAAATCAAATTGTACGAACACATTATTTTTTGGCACAACGACATCCGCCAACTCTTTCTTTAAATTCATGATTGGGAACGAGCCAGTCTTCGTTGTGAGACGCCCAGTGACCGAACCCCACACATCGTACAAAATTGGCTTATTTTCGCCCCCTAAGAAGTTACGCAGGGACTTAGCCTTCATATCACCTAAAGAGTGTTTTAAGAGCCGTTCTTGATTGATTAAGACCGGTCTTTTATTTATCTCGGAGATCATATTTTGAAGATCAACAATAAAACCATGATTTTGTGGTTTTTCGTAATTATCAAATATCCATTGACATATTTCATTTTTAGTTTCACAAAAGTGTTTTAGGTGCTGGTCTGGTACAATGTTGAACAAACACAGGTCGTCAAATTTAATTTTAGCGTTCACAGCAGAATTAATGAATGCTTTTATTTTACCTTCTCTTTTTTGAAGACGAGTCTGTAAATGTTCTGGGCATACATCTTCAAGTGATCTGCCACCAACAAAAATGCTAGCATAGCTGATATCAGCAGCAGCAAGGCTAGGATGCCAGTTCCAAGTGCGTCCGATGTCATGTGGTAATCTGTCATAAATAAATTCTCCTTTTCTGTATATTCCGAAACAGCGTTCTTTATCATCCAATATTTGAAATATCATCAGCCCTCCATTGAATCAAATTTCTTGTTGTAGTAATTTAGCCCCCCGTATTTTGATGCATAAGTGGAGCGAAACTTGATATTAATATAGTCTATTGCTGTTGAGTTGTCAAATATATTCTCAATCTTTTTTGCTTTTATAACAAATTGATCAATATCTGCTTGTCCATATACAAGATTTTCTTCTATGTTTTTTATATTTATATATAATTTATATTTAATATTATTAAATTTATTTATATTATTTATATTATTATTATTAATATATTCAATACTAGTATACACTTTGTTGTCTTTGGATATCTTTTGAATAAATAATTGTTGCCGATTGTTAAGAAACGTGTTATAATATTCTATGAGCTTTAACGACAGTAATCTCATATCATCTTGGTATGCTTGCTTGAAGGAGTTATTAAAAATGGTTCCTCCACCTTTGCCTGCATTTATCCGATTCTTCATTGGTGTTGAATTAATATCAGCAATCAAAATGCTAGGATTTGATTTTGCAACATAAAAACCCCTTGACTTGCAAGTGTCCAAGTAAAAGTTAAAATTTGGACTATTAATGAAATGTTGCTCTTTTGGTGGGTCATCACCAAAGTTTTCATTGGAAACGTTCAAATATAGGCCGGATATGAAAGGAGAGCATCTTTTCGATTTTATCCAGCCAGAAAATGTTATAGGGAACTCTGCCTTTAAGATCCTAGCATACGGGAGAAAAAAATGTAAATAATCATCAAAACTTTTAATTTCATTGACTTTCAAATAATCTTTGTTAAAGATATCTAAAACATTGTTTATATAGCTGTTATACAAGTCCAGCGGATCAATATAGCCGCTATGACATTTTATGTCTGTTAAGAATTTTTGATTTGGATCTATTCTTTCAAGATTGTTTGCTCTTCTGAAGTGCTCTATGACACTACTGAATGCATCTGCGACGACCCCAAGTGCGTACTTATTATTGGGTGTCTGCTTGATGAATTCCTTGTCTGGATAGACAGCGTCGTAATTGTTGTTTATCTTTCCATACAAATTTAAACTAGAAAAGCTTATATTTTTTAAATTAGAGTGGTTTATGTTTTCGTATGCTAATAACTTATATCTAAGTCTTTCATAGAAAGCAAACCTTGTTAGCTTAAAGGAGTTGGTGGCTTTAAAATTTGACATAGTGGTTACCTCTATTAATTGCTTATGCTACTATTATTAGCGTTATCTAGTATTATTTTATCTAATTCTTCTTCTGTCTTGTCCGCGATTGACTTTAATTTTGAATTGGGAGTCCCTATACTGCCACCCTCTAAAACCTGACCATAAACGGCTGTTATCTTTTCACAATAATTGTCAATACTATCTGCTGAGAAAACTGTGCTTTCTATTGATTGTGGTTTTTTATTTATTTTCTTTTTCATTCTGTTCTTTTCGCTACCATCACCGGAATAAACAAATTGCGCTTCGATTGTTGTTGAAAAGTTTCCTGGTTCGATATTAGATGAAACTCTAGTAATTAAATGATACCCTCCTATCCCGAGAGAGTTAGCCACTGAGGGCTCTGTGTCTGCTGTTCTGCCAATTGTTGGATCAAAATCAGAACCACCAAGCTCTCTTGGGTCAATGAAGATTAACATTCCGGGATAGAAAATGGTATTACCAAACATTTCCAACGTAACTTTGTACACAGCGCTCAGTTGCATCAAGCCATCGTGGCCATGATTAAAAAATCTGGCTTCTCTGATGTATTGTATATCTGTTTTGGCGAACTTAATTGTTTTTATTATTCCCCTGTTACTACCAAGACCGAAATGGTAAATGCCTTTTTTCCCGTCTTCAAAAAACTTTCCTGTGCCGCCGTAAGATTGATTATCGGTGGTTGGATAAATAGCTATGTAATTATAAGCGCTGTTTAAAGATTTGTTTCCAATGTTTCCTCTTAGTGGAAGACCTAAGCCCTTTGAGTGAGCCTCTGCGACATCATAATGAATCGAATGTGGTCCCGCCATCTTTGGCATTTCCAAGAAAGGATCAGGGTCTGCTGGGCTATCAACCACTCCCAGCAAATTGATTGTTTTAAAGCTTAGCGTTTTGACTGGATTTCTGTTTATGCAGACCTCAAGTAAAAGATTGGCAACAAGTTTATTGCATATATCCCTTATAAAATATGTTAAGGGATATGTTCTTCTCTTGGTCTTTACTACGTTTTGATTCATCCATTCAAAAAAGTACTCTGTGGATATGGGAATCTCTGATAAATTAATATTTTTGTCTTCCATTAAGTGGTTGACATAATCAAAAGAAGATAATATAATTTTGGTTTTTCTAAACTCCGGATATAGAGCTTTGTCAACGGTTGTTGGGTCTTTCATACAATCCATAACAATATTGATCAAGTCGCCAAAATAAAAGAATGTAATCATTTTGCCAACGTTTCTAGGAGAAACATATTCTGGGCTCATGTGAATTAATGTGGAATCCAAATAAAGTTCCGCTTCGTATTGGGTCTCTTGCTCCGCTAGAGGCTTTGTTTCGTCAACTACTACCTCTTTTAGTTCAACAGCAGTATCTGTGGAAACAATACCGTTGCCACCTTTTGCAAAGTGAATTTCTGGAGTTGTTCTAAAGAATCCCTTATCTTTAAAAAAGTTTATATCTTTCTCATTCAAAAAGCAATAATGTAATTTTCCTTTTTTGATAAGCCTCTCGACAATTGATTGATGCGACCTTTGAAGTATATCTAATTCAATTGCATTAAATGTTCCAATAAGCTCTTGAAAGTCTTCGGTATAATTCCCATCCGCATCGGCACAAGATTTTTTCTCCAATAAAGAGTTGTAATCTCTGGTCATGTTAATTCTATCAAGAGCCAATTCTGGTGACAACAAAGCGTCCAACTGATTTTGTTTTGTGCTGCTCTCAAGCCAAGCTCTATAATTTACTTTTAATTCAACGGAGCCATCATCCAAAAAGTCAATGTTGTGATCTACCATATTTAAGTAATAGGATTTATTTATAACTTGTAGTGCTTCATTAATTAAATTAAGTGGTTCCTTATCTTTGCCCATACTTTTTGTTAAACCACGATTTTTAACCAAATTGCTAAACAATGTGTCGTCTCTAACAACCCAACCCACGTCAACTCTGATTCTATGGTCGGATGGATTATAGGCTGCGTAGTGATTGTAAAGGTCTTCATCGTTTTCTGGGTCTTTTTTCTTATTCATTTTTGATCCCGGCAAAAGCAACAAATCTATGTACCTATACTTTTCTCCTTGACCTTTATCTGAGAACAGATTGTCTCCACTTCTATACTTTAATAGTTCCGTAAAGTCTTGAAAAAACAAATTTAATTCAGCGACAATGTCATTCCTTGCTGTCGCTGGTGATGTTCCCTCGAAATTGAACGAAAATGACCTGATGCCCATACCAGAACCTCTGAAAACCTGCCCTGTCTCGTTTAATTTGTAGGCGCTATCGTCGGGGTTGTAGTGATACGGAAAAGAAAATTCTATTTCTTTTATGTTGTCTTTGTTGGTTTTGTCATTAAACACTTTAAAAAATCTTAGTTTTGGCGCCAAGCAAGCTTGTAGCTCCGGAGATAGTTTTAAAAAAGAACCTATTGATTCATATGGAGATGCCGTCAAAAAATTAATTATATCTGATCTTCTCTGAGAATCGTTTACATCAACTGTCCAAATTTTATTATCAAACGTATTTGGGTTATTCGGATCAGAAAAGGTTTTTTTGTATAAACCTTTAAGCGTATCCATGTTCATTAGGAGAGCGCATTGTCTTAAAAAAACTTGTCTTTCATCAATAACTTTCTCTGATAGCTTTTCTTCCTCTTGTGTGGCGGAACTACCGGCCCCTTCTATAAGAGCGTTTGTATCAGCATTTAAAGCTTTCTGTTCAATGGCGTCGATTAAATCATCGGTGACTTCTTGCCCTTCAAGATCAGCAATTTCCTCTGCTAGTTGAACAACCTCAGACAGTGCCGAAAAAAACAAAAACTGAAAAGCAACCAAGTATGCAGCAGACCCTATCGCCTCATTAAGAAAATTTTCGTCAGTTTTAGCATTTGCGTTTCTGAGGCCATACGATTTCTGTTCAGAGAGGTTGGCCTCTTGTGTAGTGCTAAGGATATGTTCTAGCCTGGCCCACGCATTATCTGCAATATTTAGTGGGTTATCTTCTTCAATGGGATTGCCCCCAATCTTTGAATTAATTAATTTAATTCCCTCTTTGTAGGCTGCTTCATGATTGATGGTCTTGACAATTGGCTGTGAAATAAAAGAACCGGCAACCTCGTCTTCCTCTGATTGTGCTTGCCTTAATACACTTGGGGGTAATTTTCCTTGATCAATATCCCACCATTCCTTTGTTACACTTTCTTGTATCTCTTTGTAAGCGTTCGCCAATTGACTTAGATCTGTGATAGACGACGGGATACCTTCTTTTTGCGACACCCAGTTGGGTGGAGACACTTTCTTTTGCCAAATGTTTTTAGTTCTTAATTCTAATTTTTCATATTGTTCCTGAGTTCCTGCATCGAAACTAAAATGAAAATTTTTAGATTCATCCATCTTTACTGTATTAATTACGCCAAAAGTGTTGCTCTTACCACTATCTAATTTTTCAATTTTTAAAGATATTCTTTTGTTAATTACTCCTGTTACTGATTCTATTGATGTCTCGTCTCTGATTATAATGGACGGTTTTATCTCAGACCAATTATACTTTTTAGGCCATTCAGAAGAGTAGTCATAGGGATTAAATTCAGTACCCTGTCTAGCGTCTGCCAGGTCTTGAAACCAAAAATTAATTTTGTTAAAAGAGGGGTCGCCGTCTAATTTAAAAGCAAGAGCATTTCCAGGACTAGATAGTACCTGTAGGGGCAATCCATTAGCTCCTGTGTTCACTTGTCCAGCAACTAGTAGTTTTGCCGCATCAAGTACTTCTTTTCTAAATTTTGGTAATTGGTAACCCAATAGATTCAATCTTTTGCTAGCTTCATAGTCAAACTTCTGAGAGGTGCTATACTGCTTCCACAATCTAATAATCTGGTTAGCTTGTTCGGTAAGTCTCTCTCCGTTGTTCTGTGATAAGCCAAGAGTGTATTTGAGACCATTAAGAAAAGTTCCGTTGTTAGCAACGACTTCAACGCCGTTAGCGTCCTTAGCGATCTCAAAAACTTCTCCTCCTCTATTGGCAAACATATAAAAGAAATTAATCTGATCTCCTTTGTTTAGAGATCCGCCCCCATCTCGATTGGTGAATTTAGGCTGGAATCCTAGTGTCACCGGTTCAAGCATTTTCTCCAAAAAAGTAATTCCTTCCGATATCCAAATAGAATTTCCGCCTTTGGCATTTTCATGCATGTATTCTTGTGTGCCATATTCTGAGACTAAGTTTTTATTAATAAAATTTCTAACAAAATGGCCAATTTCTCCAATTACTTCATTAGGTTTATTTGAATTTATACCGGTTATTGTTTCTCGTAGAGCCGCAAAGATATCATCACTCCACGTAACTAGATACTTCTGATCCTCGCTACCGTAATAATCGTATTCTTTGTAGTTTAGACTGAATTTTGCGTGACTTTCCCATTTAAGACTATTCTTAGAGTCTTGTTGGCCGTAAGGGTCGTTTAATCCTGTGGCTTGTCCGCTAATATAGTTAAATAAGCTTATGCCTTCTGCCATTATACCACCACCTGCAACGCCAATGAAAGACTAATTGGTATTTTTATTTCATCTCCGATTGATACATTAGCTTCTGTTGGTTTGTTGTTGAATCTGGCAATGATATACCAATATTGCGGATCTCCATAATATTGATTTGAGAGTTTCCAAAATGAATCACCATCTCCGAAAACATGAATTGCATATTCAACACCAGCAAAATTAGCATCCTTTAACGCACTAGTTCTGTATTGTTCAATACTTTTGACTCCTCTTTTGTCAAGCATCTCCTTATACTCTAGCAAATCATTAAATGCTACTTTGTTTCTATTGTATCTAGACATCATTACTCCTTATTACATAAATGGTATCTTTGTCGAACCAGGCATCCAACTTATAGCACCGGTGCTATCAACTTCCCACCCAACATCGGTCTGGTGTAGAACATTAAAGCCAAAAGATATTGAAATGGTTCTTGGGTAAAGATTACCTCCATCTGAAAACATCCCTGCTTCGATAACGGGGTTGACTGATAGTGAGTCGATAAAACCCAATAATCCTCCTTCTGTGCCCGCAGCTCCCACATATGATTTTACAAGATTCGCAAACTTTATTTTTACTAGAGGAGGTCTTGAAACAAATTGTCCTGTTTTTGCTGGAGCTACCGTGCTCTCTTGTTGGGCTGGGTCTACTGGATTTGCGGTAGTTTTAACTACGTCATGAAATTGGGTGTTGTATCCGGGATACATAAATTGAGATAGTGTACCAACATTTTTCAAATTAATCTTTGCGTGTTCCATATTAGCTGCCGGTACTTCGAAGGCGATAGAGATAGATCTCTTGGTGTTGGAAAATGTTGCAATTGGATCGTTTCTACCGAAAACCTCCGTTGAGTTCCAAGTGGATGCAAAAGTCTGAGATATATCTGTTAGATATGCATCAAATTTTACTGTACCGCCAGTTATCATACTTGTTATTTCTAATTTTTTTGTCATATTAGCCCCCCACAACAACCTTAGCAATTCTGCCGGCCGCAAGATCTTCCAAAGATTTTTTATCTAATTTTACGTTTAGCGTCATTTGGTTGCTTCCAACCATTTTATTTATTGCGCCGATAACACCTTTAAAACCATTAGCTTGCGCACTGGTACCAGATGTAATTAGGGCAAGGTTCTCTAATGTGTGTGTAACCTGGACACCCTTTTCTGTGCTTTTGTCAACTGACGCAAACAGGGTATCAAGAGCAGTGGCCATTTCTACAAAAACAGAACCAACGCCTCCCTGAGCCAATTTAAATAATTCCGACAACCCAGCAAACACCGTTGATAGTTGGTCTGCTTTTTCAATTAGCGGCTCCATGTCTTCTACCATTTGTGCTATCGGTGTCTTTTTGGGAGTTCCCCCGCCTAAGCCAACAAAAGCTAGACCTTTTTGAATTAAGCCTCCGCCCCTCATTCCAACATTTAAATTGCGGAATGCATTGCCAAGTTCGTTTAGGGCGCTTGAAATTTTTGATATATCGCCTCCTCCCTTAACAAAATTATTTAATTCTTTAAAAGCAGATGCGATGCCTTCCCCTGCCGATGCAGTAGCCAGCGCCATTGTGACAAACAAAGCTATTAGACCAGCCAAAACAGCCCCACCAATCGCTCCTATGGTTCCCAAAAGGGCCAAAGAAGCCGATAAAGCGTAAACAGATAGGGAGACCGCCAATATAGCTATTCCGGCCTGCATTCCTGCTTCTCCGGCGTCTATGAGGGTCATAATTAAAAGCACAAACAAGCCCAACATAAGAGTTAGCGCAACGGCAATCCCTAGAATGGGCAGAGTGATACCTGAGATCGCAGCGGAAAGTCCAGCTACTGCTGGTGTTGCGGCACCTGCTGCTGATCCTGCCCCTGCTGCTCCTGCTGAAAAGAGATTGAGACTAAACGGCATAAATTTTAATATTCCTATGAGAGGCCCCATAACCTTCAACAAAGCCATAAATCCTAAAACATAGCCTAACGTTTCTGTGCCTCCAATACCCTCTGAAACGTCCAAAACCAATTGAGCAAAAGTTTGAAATGCTGTGATTAGCGGCATTAGCTGTGTTGCCAAGTTAGCAAAGGCCATTTTTAGTTTCTGCATCGAATCCATTGCTGCTTGTGCTTTCTTCTCCATGTCTTCTTGTTCTTTTGCTGCCGCAGCTGCATTTGCTTGATAATTTCTAAATCCTGCGACATCCATACCAAGAATCTTTTGCGCCTCGCTTAAATCCTGAATACCAAGAGTCTGAGCTACTGCTTTCTGGGTAAACCTATCCATGTCTTTAAACGATTTGCCCTGAGACTGCATTGATCGTATTAGTGTTTCGATTCTCTTGTCTTCGCTCATGGTTAGAAGTTCTGTGGCTGATAGTTGAGTGCCGAGAATTGCGTTTAATTTACCTGCTGCCTCAGCCGAATCGTTAAATGTGTCAAATTTACCTGCTAAATTTAATAGAGAAGCGGTTTCAACGCCTGCTGCTTGTGCTGCTGAGGCTATATTTGTAAATACTTTGACTGATTCTCTACCATAAGGGGCCAAGACTTTTCTAGCCTCGATAAATTGCTTTGTAAAGCTTCCCGCTGTCATTTGCAGAGACTCTGCTGTTAGGGCTAGCTCTTGTGCTTGTTGGATTGCCATCTCAGCGCTCATTTTTTGACCTTTCATTAGGTCATTCATTAAAGCGGTTGAATCTTCAACAGCAACTCCCAATTTATCTAAGGTGGCTACCGTTCTCTCAAACGCTCGCTGCTGCTCTCCTGCCATTTGAGTATATCCAGGCATATTGTTGAATAAAGCGCCGATTGTTTTTGAAGCATCTTCTGTTGTAACTCCAAATTCTCTATATTCTGCGCTCAGATTTGTTATGGAAGCCCTATGTGTTGTTCCTGTCCCTGTTTGCTTAGCAAAAGCGGCTGTTGCTTTGTCTGCCTGTGTTGCTAGCATGATACTAGCCTGAGCGACCGCCATAATTCCTGCCGAAGCCATGTTTGAAAGAGTGAAAATCTGCCCGAATTGTTTGGCGAAGGCGCCTCTAAATTCAGGATCTTTCATACTTTCTGACATAACGCGTAGTCTGGTAATAAAGTCACCGCCTGCTTTGGATGCCATGCCTAAATGTGAGGCAATACCTCCAAAAAACTGCTGACCGGCTTTGTCCCCTGCTTGTGCCATTTTGTTGGTGGCTTTGTCGAGCTCTGCTGTCCTTGCCCTTAGTTTTAGCATAGCTTCGGCTGAATCCTCAGCCTCGATACCTATGTTTTTTAAAGCTTGTTGCATTTCCCCAAAAGCCTGAACACCTTCGTCATCACCACGAGTAAAAGCAGCATCTAGATCCTCCATTAGGCTCTTGGCAATTTTCTTTTGTGCTTCAAGTCCCTTCATACGATTGCCTTCAATATCTGCAATACGCTTTTTCTGGGCTAGTTCTTCTCTGGACAGGTCTTCTGCCTCTCGTTTTAGCTCATTTAGCCTTTCTTGAAGCTTTATAAGTTCCTCAGTTCTTTCTATTTCTGACATCTACTATCCCTCGTCAACGAAAGGCCATTTGATTCCTGTCGCACTCTCGAACTCAGCTACGGCTGGTCTTAAATTTGCTCTTGCTTTTGCGGTTTGTGGATGATCTTTACCATACTCAGAATAAGCATCCAAATATTCTTTTTCTTTTACAATGGCGGAGGCATAAGCTTTAACGTCGCGATATCTTCCTCTAATAATAAAATTAGGTTCCTCTGCTTCTTCTTCATCTTCGTTAATTAGCTTTCCTGCGTCGCCCAATGTGACATTCCCTACCATTTTGGTGTCTTTCCCATACATATGTCTGAGAATTGTCTTGGTCCAAGATCCAATCATTCTTAGAACACTTTCATTCAGTGTTCCCTTTTTTGTTAAATCAACTATAATCATTGAGTCGTACCTCCGTTTACAATAAATAGTTTTAATAAAAAAATGCCCCTAAGGGC
>CAACVD010000975.1_pt1 | contig 13834 bp, 20 predicted proteins | sample 2381771 | NCBI WGS metagenome assembly CAACVD01 (sample SAMEA5211965, study PRJEB30684) | marine metagenome | biome: Marine; feature: Epipelagic; material: Water | collected 2015-10-15 | depth 15 m | reverse complement strand
CCAGCCATTATCAGGCACAAAGATTTCCAGATCAGGCCAGCCCGGTGCCATGCCTAACCGCTTTAAGCGCACCTTATATGCAACATGGCGCTTGCCCTCATTTGGACTGTGATGAAACACGGCGCCCAGCGGTAGTGCCGCATTTAGCCATTGCACCACATATGTCTGCAACTCATCTTCAGTCATCATTATGAGAACTGTAAAAATCATTTGGCATGACTTTGCCGCCAGTAAAGGCTACGATCTTATCCATGTTTGCGCGTTTAGGAATTAGCCGTTCACTATTGCCTGCTGGCAAACACCAGCGGCGAACGACTGTTGCATGGCTGACGCCTAACGCCCTGGCAGTTTCGGAAAAAGAAAGATCATTCTGTTCTAAGTAGTCGTTAAGTAGCATTTCGTTATCCGTGCGTTGTTAATTTAAAACACGATAATCGACTTGACTTATTATGACAAGGCTATTACTTGATAAATATGTTGACGTAAAAAGACACGCTATTAAACTGAAAAGGTATTTATTGTGGTAACAAAGACAGCGGAAAACATTGTGGCGCCGAACAATCTACATAAAATGATAGTAAGGTCTGGCCTTAAAAGTAACATGGTTGCTGAATTAAAAGGCATCCAGCCGCCTACACTATCACGCCATAAGAACGGTGACATTGGTATTTCACTTACCGATGCAGAAGAATATGCAAAGATTTTAAACTGCACACCACAGCAGATATTTTTTAGCAATCCAGCCATTCCTATAATTGCAGCAGCAATGTTTTGGAATGAAGCGTGTACTGTACATGCCACTGAAAGGTCAGACATACTGCTTGGCTCACATAAAGGCGGCAATCCTGAATTGGTTTTGTGTCACAGGATGCTGCAACCTCGTATGCAAAAATATACAAACAAAGCAATATACGTTCATAATTTTTACCAGCAGGATACAATGGGCATCTATTGGGATTTGTCAGATGATCTTGACCACCCATCGGCATGGCAGCACGGAAACATAGACATTGTTAATGCTGATCCTATTTGGCGTAAAGTTGTGGATAAAAATTGTTTTGGCCGTTACAGCTTAGTCAAAACAAAATCTGGCAATCTACTCTATGGCATAGTTTATCAATCAAGCCGTAAAAAATACACGCTGGAAAGTAATTTCTTTGGATGCCATGAAAATCTTGAATTAGAGTGGGGCTGTCCTATAATCTCTATGTTATTATGCCCGGAACTAAACGAAATGCAATGGGTTGATTTCGATGTGACAGCAGATCGTAAAAAAATTATGCCGTATGATAAGTAATTTGTATTAATTTTTTAGAAAAAGGCACTTGTCTTAAAACGTAAAGAGTATTACAACCTTAACAGAGTTTATTTTCTGTTGAGGTTTTTTAATGTCTTTGCCGCCAAATATCACATGGGCTTCTGACAAGCATTATTTCCATCATTCTAACCCGGCATCGCGTCCAGTCTGTCGAACTCTGTTTGACAAATGTGTCATTAGACCAGCCGTAAATGATGCCTGGAAAGTGATTAAAGGCGAGTCTCTAGGCGATAAAGATAAAGCCAGAGCAACTATTGATTTTTATTTAGATGACAACGCAAACATGCTGGCTGGCAGAGTTGTGCAGGACTGCTGTAATCTAAAATTGATAGATGACCATAGCCTTGATGCCGCCATACGCCACGGCATGAGCCTGTTCGATAGTTACCAGCCTCGTACTTGGGACAATGGCAAAGATGAACGCAAGCTGGCAGTCAATCGCGGTGAGTTTGCTGACGTACTTACCCACGCTGTTGAGGGCGTTAAAGAAGCGCATCAGGCCTATGGTCTGAACCGCATTGAGGGTGAGAGTGAAATTTTTTCTAACTTACCAGGCTTAGAGTTACCTTACAGCGGCTTTCCAGATTTCTCACGCCGCATAGAGTTAAAAACCAAGTGGTCTAGCGCGGCAGCTAATACTAAATCAGGCAAACGATCTGCCAGCCTGCCAACCAAACCAATGTTTGCCCATGTCTGTCAGGTAGCCGGCTATTGGTTTGGCACTGGTTTGATGCAGTCAATTGTCTATGCCAATGCCAGCGGCTACCGCGTATTCAACGCTGATAACTGTGACCAGCTTACACAAGACGGTCTGCAATCAGCACTAAACCATATCGTTGCCAAGTGCGCGATCCGCGAAAACATCCTTAAAAGCGCCGATTCTGTTGAGGCCATGTTGCGCCTTATCGAACCAGACTTTGCCCATATGTGGGCATGGGACTGTCGGCCAGAGGTTCTTAATCAAGCCAAAAAACTATGGGGGTTTAAATAATGAATAAACTTTTGCAGTTACATATTGAGCAAGCCAGCTATGCAACACGGCGCAGATATAGAGTGCTGTATGTTGCACTGCGATTTGCAGCACAAGCAATCATCGGATATGGCGTTCTGTTAGCCATCTGGTGGTCTATCGTTGTGGCCTTTTCAATGACGCCGGGCATGTAATTATGGTGCAGCAAACAATGTTTGAGGCTTTAGAAGCCCCTCGTAACGCACACGAAATTAGATTTAATCAGTTTCATAAAGCAAACCCAGAGGTATGGCATTTGTGGTGTCAGTTTACTAATGAGGCGATCAGCCGTGGTCTGCGCCGCGTTGGATCAGGGTTAATTATTGAGCGCATAAGGTGGGAAACCAGTTTGCAAATAGAAGATGAAACTGCTGACGGTAGGCAACTTAAAATAGGAAACCACCACAAAGTTTTTTACGCACGCAAGTGGAATAAAGAAAACCCTGACAAACAGGTTTTTGAGACACGCAAAATAGAGGGTGATAATGAGTGAATTAGCAAAAGCGTTGGCTGAATTTCAAGCGGCGCAGACAGGCCTAGAATTAGACAAGATGGGCAACAGATCGCAATATGCCAGCGTTGGATCAGTGATGACCAAGGTTAAGCAGGCCGCACAACATGGCTTATCATTTAGCCAGTTAGTGGATTATGAAGATGGTGTAGGCACGCATTTAAAGACCTACATCATGCACACCTCTGGCGAGGAAAAGGTAGGCCGATACCCAATTGCTGTTGATGACATGACCAACAATCAAAAGCTAGGGTCAGCTATTAGCTATGCTCGGCGATATGCGCTCATGGCAGCACTTGGCATGGCCGCTGGCATCCAAGAGGTTGAGTTTGATGATGATGACGATGGCGAGATTAACGGCGCCTTAAAAGATGCGCCAAAAAAAACAGTAAAGACTGACAAGCCATATGACCTTGATGGGCTTGAGGCACAAATCCAAGCAAAAAGAACACTTACTGGCCTGAACGCATGGATCAGTGAGTTAAACCCTGTGCTGACTAAAATGCACAAGGAAAACCCAAGTGACTACAATCGCTTTTACGCCTTCTGGCAAAAACAGGAAAAGGATTTAAAGAATGGCACGGCCTGAATTTAAGAATACTAAAGTCAGATTAGAATCTGGCGTGGAAATCACAGATCAGCTAACCGCAGCGTTTTGGTTCAACATTGAAGATGAGGCGCTCTATGAAGCTGTGAAAAGATACTATGCAAATTCACAAAAACAGCCAGGCTTACAGCTACAAAAAAAGGTTGGCGATCAGTATGTGAAAGTTGGTGGCGGCAGTTTGTTTGCTGATGATGGCCCTAACATGACCAGCCCAGCCCCTGCCCCGGCGCCTGCGCCTGGTTATGCACCGCCCCCACCGCCGCCGCCATCACAGGAACCACCGTGGCCTGAAGCACCGCAGGGGTATCAAGGTGCGAAAAATGGCTAGTCAGGCTCTGTACACTGTCAAAGAGGCCTGTAATGCCCTGTTTGGCGAGGGCTACACAGATGCCAGCCGTAAAAGATTACGGCGCTGGATCAAAGCTGGACAAATCAGCGCAATCGCAGATGGATCGCGCTGGTTTATTCCTAAGTATGAAATCATTAAATTAGGGGGAGTAGATGCCCAAGAAATCGAAAAACTGGACGCCTGAGATGCGAGCAGCGCAATCAAAGCGCTTAAAAGCATTTTGGGATGCTAAAAAAGCAGCCAAAGCTGTTGTTGTTGACCCACCAAAGCCGTGGTGGAAACAATTTATAGAATGTATTAAAGGGGCGCATTAGCGCCCTTTATTTTTAACTAATATTGCTGATCTGGCATCACGCTTGCGCTGGCTTTTTTCTTCATCTTCAATGTAGTGACCATATTGTTTTTTTGTGAACTCTGGATTTGAGTGACCCATTGATTCAGAGACCTCATGCCAGTTAGCACCAAGATGGTCAATTTCGTTACTTGCAAAAACATGGCGCAGATCGCCCCATTTAAAATGTAGTGGCAAGCCAGTATCATTATCTATAAATGGGCAGGCTGAACGGATTGGTTTCATTGCCTCGCTAAAATCATTTTTGCGTAATGGTGTGCCAGTGCTTGATGGAAAAATTAAATCATCGCGTTCTTGAAATTTGCTTTCTTGCATAAATTTATTAAGCATTTTGCAGATTTCTGAAGGCACTTCAATTTCGCGGTCTTGCCCCTCTTGTGTTTTAATATCGCCAAATTCTTTTGTGCTATGTTTTACAGCTTGGCGCGTTATTATTTTTTGCTTATTAGGTGAATAATCACAGCGGCGCAATGCGCGTAATTCGCCTTGGCGTATTCCACTGGTCATTGATAGCAACAACATCATTTCAAGTTTATTTGGCGCTATTGTAAGATGGTTGCGTTTGCGATATTTTTTGCGCCCAACAGCCAAGACCTTTTCAGCCGCTAATTTATATGCCGCGCTGTAAGCATCAAGACCATCTGTCTGCAACCATGCTGTAAAATGTTTTTGTACCTTTGGCGCTCTATTATCAGTAGGTTTTTTCTCTGGCAATTTTATGTCAGAAATTGGGTTTGCATCTATCCAGCCTTTTTTTGCAACAGCTTCAAAAAATTTTGTGAAATGTTTACGGCGAGTAAACATAGTTTCGATACTTTTACCTTCATTCAATATTAAATTTTCAATAAATTGTCTGAAATCTTCACGTTCTGATTTGCCTGCTATTATTGAAATATTCCAGTAATCGATTTGTATATCTTTATAAAAAGCCTGTTGTAGCAATCCTAAATTAAATTTTTGATCCTTATGATAGCTTTTAGTCATCAACAATTTTTGTGCTGATAAATATTGTATGACAGCATCACTAACTGTAATTACTTTTGCTTTTTTCTGTGCTTCAATTTCTTCATTGCCATTGTAAGCACCCAGTAATTTATTCATTTTTGCCACAGCTTCTTTGCGTGTTGCAAATCTGCCAAAATCTTTTCTGTTATAAGAAGAAATTTTTGTTGCCCGGTATAATGACCTGGTGTCAATAACATAAACCGTGACACCACGAACAATTTTTTCACTAATTAATAAGCTCTCAATCTCTACATTATCAAACATTGCTTGCCCTCGATTGTTAACAAATACAGAATAATTATATCGTATATAGTATATCATATTAACGTTTTAAGACAAGATAAGCAAGTGCCGTGGGACTAATGTGGGACTGATTTGACAAAAAAAGCGCCCCCGACCAAAATGGCCGAGGGCTGTTTTTTAAGCTATACTTGGATTACAGGCTGGCATCCCGTAGGGGATTCGAACCCCTGTTGCCGCCGTGAAAGGGCGGTTTTAACTGGTAATTAGAGGGTAAAATTAGCTCATATGGGCTATGTTGGTATATGTTGAGAACTAATAGTACGCTATGGCAGGACTAATGTGGGACTGATTTGGAACCAATAAATCCTGTTTTATTATTGCTCTTATCGCAACAATACTAAGCGCGTCTTTTTTTAGCTGTCTTTGCAGATTTCCTAAATGCCGCCGCCGTCGGGGCGCCTTTACTGCCAACTTTACGCATCCGTTCTGGTGTCTTACCAGCGGCTTTTTGTGCCTTTATGCGTGCGCGTTTTTTTGCAATGTTGCGATATAATCCAGGGCGTTTCATGGCTACACCCTCCGCAGGCTACGGCCACCCATGCGGCCAGCAGGCTTTTTCTTTGCGGCAGATTTTACTGGTTTCTTTTTCTTCATTGGCTTTTTCATATATCCGGGCATCGTTTTACCTTCCTACTTTACGCATAGCCATCCTATGCGCTTCTGTGAATGTCTTGCCGCTACGCATAGCTGCACGCATTGATGTCATATGCTTTGCACTATGATGGGCGCCATGACGCTTCAGCGCGGTCTGTTGCCGTGCTGTTAATGCCTTTGGTTTCCGCATTATGATCGCCTAGATTTTGCGCCGCTACATTTCCAGCGTGCGCGGGATAGCCTCAATGGGCTATTTGGATTTCTTGCAGCTTTCGGGTTTTTCTTCATCTGGCCTGCGCTTCTGGCGCAATAGCTATCACCCTTGCTTGTGCCGGGGCGCACTCTGGCGCCGCCGCCCTTGGCCTTGCCAGCTTGACCGTATGACACCCGCTTGCCGCTGGCTGTAATCTTGACCTTAGCTTTGCCCTTGGCTGGCTTTGCTCTAGCCATCTTTAAGCAGCCCCTGCCGATAGCCTTTGGCCTTACTGTAGGTCAATGTCTCGCGCCTGCCCTCATCAGCATATGAGCAATGCACCCAGCCGCTGTTTGGCTCACCGTTGTAACATTCCAAAATAAGTTGATCGAATGGCAGATTAGATTCTATCCACTTGCACAATTCGTAGTTGTCATGCCCGGCCACCTCAAAGTCAGCCGCCGATGCGCCATTGTTAGCAGTGTGTTGTGATGTAATTTTTGAGCCAATGGCAACGCACAGTTCCGGGCTACGGTAGCCGCTGGATACAATAAACGATCCAAACTCATCACGGATGGGCTGCAAGATATAGGCACATAACTTTTCTAACGCCTCTATCTGGTCAGTATCTGGCAGATTTAATAAGCCTTTACGCTCGGCAATCTGGCTCTTACACAATTCTGTAAGTGTGAAGTTTTGTGAAAGTCTCACTTGGTCAACCCTTTTGTTTTTTCAAAAGTTCGCAGTCCACCAAGGCCAAGCATCCCCATCAGTACGGTCAGCAAAGATGACATATCAAAAGTTGGCAATTCTGGTATGGTCACGCCAAAATAAGCGCAAGCAAACATTGTGAAAGGCGCCAACACAAAATGCCATGCTAAGGCAACGCCACAAGTCCAACCAACAAATGGACGCCACCCAGCTACAAATATTGATCTGTGCTGTGCTTCAGCTTTGTTGATCTCTAATTGACCCTTGGCTAGTTCCTGTGCGTGCTGGTCTGCCATTGTAGCTAATTCGTGCGCCAACTTGTTCTTCTGGTCTTTGTCCTCGATGAACTTGTCCAGTAATCCTGTCACTGGCCCTATCAATGCTTGCAACATTTAACTTTCTCCTATTGATCTGAGCCTGACGCGCTGTAGTTCTGTTAGACATTGACCACATTATTTCCTCGCCATCCAAGCCGTGGTGGTCATATACCCACCAACTATGCCTGCGCCAGATATGTAAAAAAGGTTGCTAATGTCAGCCAATGCTTCAACGCGCTCGATAGGCACAAAGAACATGGCCAGTGTGAAGGCGCCCATAGCGACTAGCGTAAACCTAGCCATGCGTAGCTGTGCTAGGTTCTTGCGTAGTTCTGTCTCAATTTTTTTGATTTCCTTGGAGTGCTGTACTTCAGCGTCTGTTACAACCCCATCGCCATCCAAATCCCAGTTGCTGAACTTGGAATCTTTCTGAAACTTTTTCTGGGCCACGGTTTACGGAACCATATTAGATATTTGCTGACCAACGCCTAAATCAGTTGCTTGTGTGCTAACTTGTGCTGTGATAGTGCGAGGATTTACAATCATACTTGTTAATTTTGGCAATAAACTTGGTGCATATTTTTTCACCACTTGCTTGATGCCTTGACCAGAAAGGTCTTTTTGTATTGCTGCTAACTTGCCTGGATTGTTTTCAACTAATATTCTAGCCACTTCGCTTGCAACTTGTGTTTCTTGGTCTGTGGCGATTGTTTTAAAATCTTGACCTATTGCACGACTAACCAGATCAGTTAATCCAGTTACAGGATTTCTTTTTGCAGCATCTTTAATAGTGCTTACCACCTCACCGCGCATGGCAGTCTGACTGCCAGATAAAACACCTTTTGATGTTTCTCTCATTACAATTTCATCTGCGAGATTGTTCATAAAATTATCGGCAGATGCAGCGCCTGCGTTGGTATTTGGAAATGTAAGGCGTAAAAGTTTTTCACGTTGTGGCGATCTTACCAGACGCTGCACTGCTGTACGCTCTGCACCACGCTCCATTTCATTTAATATGCCCTGCATAGCGCCCAAACGGAAACCTTCCATTTCTGAGCCAGACATAGTGGCAAGCATATCAGCTAATTCATCAACGTCTGCACGTAGGAAGTCACGGCCTGTCTGCATAGCGTCCATTACCGCTGACTTACCAGACCAGTAATTACGCGCCAGTTTATAACTTGGGTTTTGATTGTCTAAAATTTCCAAGAATTGAGCGCGTGTGCTTTTTGCAGCATTTACCAAATCTTTACCAGCACCGCTTGTCGGTGATTTGCCAACAAATACCTCATCATCAAGACCACGTTTGACATAATGTAACAAGCGTGTCGGTAGCGCTTTTACGGTTGTTCCGTTGGGGCCTACAATACGGCCATTAGCGGCAAAAGTAATTTTTGGCAGATTCACGCCTTCTTCTGACGCAATATTCATTGCCCTTTGTAATGCTGACTGCATGGATGGCCGTTTAAACAATTCTTGTAAATCTTTTGAGATACGCACATTGTTGCGATAAGCACGTTCATACAGTTTGTTACCAGTTGCTGATCGAGCGTTTTGTAGTGCTTTAAACTCGCTAAAAAATCCTGCCCTGCTACCAAATGCTTCCTGTAAGTCAGTTGATAGCCTTGTCAGAATACCGCTATCACGCGCCTTTAAAAACTGTTGTGCTGTCTTTTTGCCAGAGCCTGGCAATACATTTACAGCATCTAGTAGTGCCTGACTATTAGGCCCTAGATCAGCCAGTGTGTATGGCTTGCCAGTAGTGTTTTTATTTAAAACATACAAAACTGCTTCTTCAACGCTGGTTGCATCATTTTCTAATGCTTCCTTTATTAGTTCTCTGGCTTGCTGGTTAGCCAATGCTTTAGGGCCACGCAATGCTTTGCCAACATTGCTTGCAACAGCAGTTACAGGCTTAGATGCTAATTGTATAGTTGGGCCGACAACGGCGCCAACGCCAGCCCCTGTGGCTGTATCAGCCATTCTTTCATCAACATTGCCCTCACTAGCACCAAAAGCAAAAGCGCCGCCCATAGCCGCATTGGGTAGTATTTCCCCAGCAACTGTTGGCACACCAGCACGGCCTCTTGTCATTGCGACAGGCGCAGCAGCACCTATTAATTGTTCAACAATTGAGCCGATTGGCGATTCTGTTGATGCTTCTTCAAGTGCTGCGCGTTCTATGTCTATAGCATTATTTGTTGAAAGACCTGGCGTTAGATTGCCGCGTATCCACCCAATAATTTCGTCACTTGTGTTGAATGTGGCGCCTTGTAATAAATTTCCAACCATTGGGCTGGCCCATGAACCTTCTTCTATTGCCTTTAATGTTGCTTCACCTTCAGACGTTAGTTTGTTGTCAAATTTAGCGTCTTTTAAAGCATCACGATATTCGTTAAGACGATCTAAAGCGTTTTGGTTAGCATCAGCCATTATCTTATCAATCCTTGATTAATTAATTGGTCTGTTACACTAGTAGTTGTTGATGCTGGCGGTCTTTGCCCAGTAATTCGTTCAAAATCATCTGCAAGCGCAGCCGCACCCTGTGTAAACAAAGGATTTGTTTGTGTTGTTTTTAATAAATGCTGTTGCAGTCTGACGTTACCCTGCAAACCTTGTTGTTCAATTCCTGGGTTTGCCGAAATAAAATCGTTGGCCGCTTGGAATAAAGCAATATTTCGCGCTTGTGATAGTTTTATCGCCCTTAACAACAATTTGTTGCCTTCAATAGATTTGGATAATGTTGGAGAACCAAGTTCAACAAAAGTTAAGTCTTTATCAGTTGGATTTACGCCAAGCTGTTTAACCAAAGGCAAAATCAATTGCGTTGCTGTCCCTCTAAAGGCCTCTGCCCCTGCAACAGACTGCACTTCATATTCTGGATTAAAAAATTGTCCCAGCCGTTTCATGTTTGTTGATAAATCTTGTCCAAATCCTGTATCTACCCCAGCATCCAGAAGATTGAGCATTTCATCAACTTTGCCTAGTGTCGTTTGTGCTGTAGTAGCTCCACCAGCTAATTTATCATAAGCACTTACCATAGCTTTGCTGCCAGGGCTTGTAGTCATGTTGACTGTCGTGCCGCTGCCTGATTTTGCGATAAATGCGTTATATTCAGCCGATCCCGGCACTAAGCCTTGCGCTTCTGCATTTTTCATGGCTGAAGTTCTTGAATCTTTTGGCGCACGGCGTTGCATCAATCCGCTAATGCTTGTTGTAGGTGTTTCAGAAAATGGGCTTTGACTGTTGGTTTGCACAAATGCCAAATCATCACTATCAACAATGTCTTGTGTAATCTTTGGCTGTAACATTGCCGCAACTGCCGCATTTCCTACCGCTGCTGGGTTTGATTGTATCAAAGGATTGTTACGCATTGCCTCTGGTAAACCACTTAAAATTGCATCTGTCATTTCAGTTTCACGCGCAACCTGGGCATCACCAGCTTTGCGCTGTAGGTAAGCACCCACCAATGCGCTCGACAGCCTGCCAAGACCCTGCAACGGCGTTCTAACAGGCGCAGAACTGGCGCCCTGCCCCATCAGCGTCTGGCCTAGAATACGGCGTGGATCAGACTGAAACGCCTGATTTAGCTGCTGATACTGCATTGAAGGGCGTGTGTTACCTAGCCCCAGCATTTGCCTTGGATTTAGTGCCATTTCCTACTCCTAACCAAGCATGTAAGCTGCGCCAAGGTTGCCAGCCAACCCAAACAGACCGCCTAAGTTTGCTGATTGATTTTGCATCGCCTGATTATAGGCGTTCTGCTGTGCTGCCATCTGTGCGCCATAGGCGCCTTGTGTATCTACAGCGCCAGGTGCAAAGAACGATGCCTGCTGTACTTGTGGGCCGCCAAGCAATGCTGCCAGTTCGTTAAAGTTTTGACCGCGCAACGCATTGCGTTCTGCAATCTGACGGCTACGGTTTTGATTAGCAATCTGATTAGACAGTAATTGATTTGCCACAGTGTCCTGTCTTGCGGCATTACTAAGTTGTGCATTTGCTGCTGCCTGACCAAAGCCTTGGCCTTGCGCCGCCAAGCCAAATTCACCAGCCGCCGCACGCTCACCGAACTGCTGTTGCCGGGCTGCACGCGATTGATTAACCAGTCGATCAGATTCCTGACCAGCCGCCAATGTAGCCTGCTGTGCAAGCCTTCCAAGCTGTTCACCCTGCTGACTTTCAAAGCGATTGATGGCTGAATTATAGGCTTCTGATGTGATTGGAATACCGCGATCAGCAAGGTTCTGTTCTAAATCTTCCCGCTGGCGTGTAAATTCTGGCTGTAACAGTCCTAGCTGACGGTTATATAGCGTCTGTTCGATGTTGCTACGAAACGCCTCTGGGTCACTTTGTAGGGCTGTGAGGCCGCTAGTATCAAGGCTAGTCGGCATTGCTGTTGGGGTGCTGATGCTGCTTTGGAAGGCAGGCAAACCAGTAGTCGGGTCAATGTTCTGTGATGCCGATATGCCTGATAATGTCGGTGCTGTTCTAAAAGGGTTCTGAAAATCAGGGTCAGCTTCATATATTGGCGAACCATCAGGGTTTTGGCCTGTGACTGTACGGCCAGAAATACGGTCAAACGCTACGTTGCCAAGGCCTAAACCAGTGCCTTCAGTAGCTGCACGCATCTGTGCCTGAAACGGTGTCTCTTGCGTAAATGCAGCAGCGCGGCCATCTTCTGGTACTGATCCTTCAACAAATTGACCAGTATCACCCACATAACCAAAGCGCAAATTGCCTTGTGGCGTGTATTGAGTGATCCGATTAGCGTTAGATTGCGCGTTTATCAGTTCATTTGGATCAGGCGCTGGTGGCGCTGACGGTGAGGATTTGCCCATTATTTTGACCCTTTATCCATTTACATTCATCTTTCAACATTCCCCAGATCACCGCGTCATGCGGGTCATACATCTGGCGCAGGATGCCCTCTTGCGTAAACCCAAGCTGGCTATTCATCTTCATAGCTTTTTCGTTAGCCTCATTGCATGTCACTAGCAGCCTGTGAGCGCCTACCTGATTGAACGGATAGGCAAACAGCGCGTGCAGGACAGACCGATTTGCCCAGCGCCGGGAGGATGCAGCTATTGACGCCTCGATCTGCCCATCTCTAAAATCGTGATAAACAGCAGCGCAGATGATCTTGCCATCGCGCTCAACGCCGATTGCTGTAGAGGGGCCAAACCCATCTATTCCAATAATTTTAGCTGCCCAGCCTTTTAAGTAATCGTCAGCACCAATAATCAGGCGGTTCACTGCATCGCCTCTTTAATTGAATTTAATGTGTCTTTAAGGCTCATGCCTGGCGGTTTAGGATTATATTCGCATTGGTATTGACGCATACAGCCTACGGTTAAGCCACTAACATGGCTTTCTTCCGTATTTTGCGCTCCGATATAGAAGCATAAAACCTCTGTTGTGCTTAATTTTTCCATAGCCGCAAGTCGGCATGTTGTCATCTTTGGTTCTGCTGCTATAGCTTGGCTGGCTAATATGTATGCAAGAACGTATGACATTTTAATCATCATAAATCCTAACATCGTCAGTGTTTACTCTGCGCGGGACACAGTAAGCTGTGACCCGATCTCTTGGGTCAATAAATCCAGAATATTGATAATTTCCAAAACGCTTGGTTATTTCTGATGCGTACCAGTTGCAGGTTTTTAAATTTGACCAATACATTTCGCCAGATTCTAAGCGTCTTGCGTCACCAGTTCCTAGATAAACAAGCAATAGAAAAACATCTGCCACCTAATTACCTTTGAGAAATAAAGCCCACCAGACCAAAGCTGTAATCCCGCCGATGCTTGCTGCAATAAGTGCAATTATGCCAATTGTAAAAATGATTTCTTCGCGTTTTTTCTTAGCAAGTTGCTCCTGCACACGGCGCGACTTTCTGGCTTCTGCTTGGAACCTGACCCAATCGTCCCACATGCCGGGACGGCCTGACCAAATCATAACTTCTTTAAGGTGCTGTTCCTGTTCATTTATTTTTTCCAGAGCCATAAATTCTTCAAGGTCTGAATTATCTTGGCCTACTTTTTTTCTGTTCCGAGCCCTGCGTGTTAGTTCTTCTTTGGCAAAGACGAAATCGCCTATTGCCTTGCCAGCCGACGCAAGGTCACGCCCGTTGCTAACGCACTGTTTTATAACAGCAAAAGCCGCATTGGCCGCCGCAAGTTCCGCTAACATAGAATGTCCAGTTTTCTAATCTTGACGAGAAATCAGCTTATCTAGCTTTGCTTCAAGCCTGATAAAGCTCTCTGTCATTGAGCGCATATCGTCTTTAACTTCACTTCGGCTTACAAAATCCTCGCGCGTCCTGTTCAGCAATATCTCAATGCGCTTTACCTCTGATCCTAAAGTGCTTGCCCAATAGCCAAAACCAAGCACCACAATGCCGATCAGGCCATCAATGATATGCACTAAGTCCATCAGCCAGCCTCTAACGCAGTTATCCGCGCTTCTAATTCAAGGATGGTCTTACAAAGCAATGGGACGAGTTTGGCTTGGTCTATCCCCTGCATGACAGGAATAGTATTGCCGTCATCGTCTAGTTTGTTGTCGC